>Ga0172372_10002062_pt1 | contig 30811 bp, 47 predicted proteins | sample LakKiv5m_2_FD_114544 | JGI IMG/M metagenome (GOLD analysis project Ga0172372, IMG submission 114544) | Freshwater microbial communities from Kabuno Bay, South-Kivu, Congo - kab_092012_9.5m | ecosystem: Environmental > Aquatic > Freshwater > Lake | place: Democratic Republic of the Congo...
CGACAATACCGCTTAAAGACGCTTCTACAACTTGAGCAAACTCAATAAGAGCTGGTGCCCAGTTAGGAGACTGAGCAGACGAAGGAAACTCAATTATTGTGCCGCCGATATTAATTTGAACTGACATAATTGCCTTAGAAATAAAGCCCTTATATAGAGTTGTTAAATATAGATATGTATTAATAATACACTAGAAATTTTTATTTAACAATTTGTCACCTTTAGATAAATTTTCTTCTGCCCAAAGCGGTTGTAAGTTAGTGTAATGAAACAGTTTTATTAATTCTTCTTCAGTATTTGCTGAAGCAAGGGGTATAATGTGATCTACATGCCAATCGCCGTAATTATCCCAATTCATTCCGTTTTTAAATTGTAATTCAAGGTGCTGTTTTAAAGTGTGAATGTTACAACCTAAGTAATGAAAAATGCTTCCTCTTTTTGGGTATTTATAACGGGTTAAAACTTCATATAAACGAACGCGTGCGGTTACTCTTAGTTTAAATAGCGTGTCCGTTTTGTAGCGTTTTTTGATACGAATATTTTCTAAATAAGATCGTCGAGCTTTAACTTCTGGACGCTGTGCGTATTCTTTTTCTTTTTGTTTTTGTTCTTCGGTTAACCGAAAAGCTTTTTTTGTGTGCTTATACTTTTCGGTTTTGCGATATTTTTGCACGTACTTTTTTCCCGTTGTTTTTTGAAGCTGTCGATTACATTTAATGCATTCTCCGCGATGATACACTTTGTTTTTATATGTTCCACAAACATGAAATTCATTTAGCGGTTTAGTTACGTGACAAATTTTACAAGGCTTCATGTAATTAAAATAACAGGTGTCATGCAAAAAAGCAATAAAAAAAGAGGGCGACGAACTTAATCGCCGCCCTCCAGTCAACGTGCCTATTAGGTCGCGTTAACGATATTGTTAATTAATACATTCTTAGCGGGCGCCATACAGAATACAGCCTGATCCGAATAAAGACGAAGCTCGTAAGCTGCGCTGTTTTCGAGATCGCGGAAGAATTCTTCTCCCTGTCCAGGACGCTTGAAGGTCATGTCGGTTGAACCAACACGGAACCAGTCGTCGGTGCTGAGCATGTATGCATATCCTTCCTTCACGTAAATCGAAGGTTCGATTTCGATCAGGCCGTTCTGAGAGTGGAACATCAGCTTCTCAGAGCCGTTTTCCATCTTAGAAGCGCTGTAAGAACCGTCATAACGACGGAGTGCAGCTTGGTCGGAGAGCATGTTTGCCCATGCGCGTGGATTAACCATCGCGAGTAGCGGTCCTTCGAGGCCCTTTTCAACTGCACGAGCTGCAGCAAGGTTTAGCTTAGTGAAGCTAAGAGCTGCGCCGCCAGCGGAGAAAATGTTACCACGGAAGAGGTTGTAGGTTCCAACGTCGATGTTGAACAGGGTTCCAGAGCTGATGCTCAGGATCTTGTGAATGCCTGGGAATTCGTTCCCATAAGCACCCTTGTGCCAAATCACGTCAGTTGCAACAACGTTAGCAGCAGCGGCGTCAGCATTGAGGGTGATAACACGGGTGTCCATGTTGACAGAAACAACCTTGAATTCGCCACGGCTGGTGGAACCAGCGGCGTCACGAATTTCGATTGGCATTCCTTCTGCACCGGCCCAGATTCCCGGAGCCCATTCAGCTGTTGCAATGGTGACAGCGGTGGTTGCTACAGAAGCAACTGCGCCATATCCCATCTGACCATAAAGAAGTTCGATTTCGAGCTTCTTAGCCATCGAGCGAAGCATGTTCGCAACGAGGAACTTGGTTGCATCCATGAAAGCCTTCTGACCGCCAAGGGCGGCACGGCTTGCAGCGACGTAGCCAAGGAGCGAGCGGAGAACCACTGGGGAACCCTTAACTTGAGCGTCCTTGACCTGTCCTGCTACTGGAGCATTGAGGTTGAAAGCGTCTTCATCGCTACCAGCGAAGGTGACACCGTGTTCGAGGCCAAGAATGACCGGTTGCACCGGTTGTTACTCTCTTTATTCAAGAGGGAGAAGTCATTTCTGCTTCTCTCTACCGTTTCTTGTAAAATTCAAAGTGTAATCCACCAGTCATAGATCGCTTACCATTACAAACTAGACTAATCTTGCTGTATTGTAGTCCTAGCTCTTTGGCCGCGTGTCTTGCGCTGGGATATACCTTTCCGGTTTCTAAACAAATAACGGGTTTAGCGTGGCTTTCAAATTGAGCCTGTCGCCATTTTTCCCCGTTAGTTTTACCAAGCCGTGCCGTTCTATTTTTTGCAGCATGCTCAGGATTAACCGGTTTTCCTTTTCGCTCTAAAGACCACTTCCGCTTTTGTTCTTCGGAATGTTCTTGAGAATACCCATTTATTGAGCCGGGACTTTTATTCAATCCTTTTTTCAAAAGATCGTATTGAGCAATTAATTTTCGCTCTAAAATCGCAGCTTCTTCTCGTGTTAAAAAATCAACAACGAGTTCAATTGTATAAGTATCATCAAGCTTTTTTGTCCAGCGATGTTCGTTCAATCTTTTTTCAATAGACTGACCGGTTAAACCGCAGTAGACAACTTCTTTTTCCTTATTGCGAATAAGGTATACTTTGTAATTTTGCATCGCGTTGTTCCTCGAAAGGATTCCGCTACTTTTATTTCGGTAGATCGGACTATCGCATCAACAGTAACATTATTAACTTACTGTTGTCAACTCGTTTAGTCTCTCACGGTGCCTTTCGGCTTCCGCCTTGTTGTCCTGTTTTCAGGAGTTTCAAGTCAATTAGAGTCGATTTTACTACCACCAACATTAATGGTAGAGGTTGCCCGGCTGCTTATCCTTAGACATGAATTTGATTTTGTTAAGAAGCTTAACGCCATCTGGGATTAGTTCACCGAGCTTCTCGGCGTAAGTTTCCTTAAAGAAACCGTTTAGAGTACCAACCGTATTATTCGGAGTACCATAAGTATTTGCTGATGCCATATACTATTATTCCTTCCTATTATTCAGCAACCACGTACTTGACGATGATTGAATCTGCATCGGCAATTGCGTCACTGAGGGTGAGGGTGATTTGTGAACCGGAGATAGCAATCCCGGCTTGGGCGATAAGATAAACGCCAACAGAATCGTCACAGTGTAGTGCTGCGCGAACTTTCTTAACGGATTCCTTAACGTCGATGGTTACGTCAGTTCCTGCTCCAACGGAGAGAACACTAACATCTGATTTCTTGACGCAAAGCTCTTGAACCTTCAGTTGAAGACCAAGGACTGCATCATCTTTTGACTGATATGAAATACTCATATTATTTTAGTCCTTTATTAGTTAGATTAATTATAGAACGCAAAGCGTTCCGTTCGTCTTACAACGTGCCCAATCACCTTACCCAATATCTATACTCAGTGTTCCCGGTTATATAGAGTCGAATAATAGCAGACACTTAAAACTCTTGTATATAGTTGTTAAAATAAATAGAAAAAAATTAAGGGTTTGGTTTTATTAGCTTTTTTATTCTTTTTAAAAACGATTCATTAATTTTAACGTTAACAGAAACGTTTTGATTTAAATGAGCAAATTCACCATGTAATATTACAGCGGCTTTATTATAAGCAGCGGCAGCCTCTTCAGCTGTTGTAAAAAATCCCAAATGAATCGAAGAATGATTTAAAGTTATATAAGCTCGCCATTTACCATTTAATTTGGTCACGCCCTTAAACTTAGAATGTTTTACTCGGTTACGTAATGTAGTAATTTTTCGGTTGGCCGCGTTTTCAGCAACCGAACAAATTCGTAAATTTTCTTTTCTGTTATCTAATCCACTTCCGTTTTTATGGTCAACCACTTTTTTAGGATCAGTTGCTTTCATTATAATACGATGCATTTTTACTATCGGCGGGTCAAATGGATAAATGCCCCTTGCTTGCACATATTGTTTAGTTTGTCTTCCTCGATATTTTACGGAAGCGACATACCAACGATATTTGCTCACAAGAGGCACGTCTTCATCATCAACTAAAACAGAAACGTTTTTAATTTGAATAACGGCCATATGTATAATTACGAATTATGATTTGTAATTATTTAAAAATACGCCTTTAATATCAATTACTTACACGCCAAAGAAATCGCGGAAGCTCTTCTTTTCAGCGGAATTAGCGTTTGTGGCACCCTTAGTGGATGCGCCAGTGTCCTTAATGGCGGACTTTACTGGGGTAGGAGCAGCTTTAGCTTTTGCAACGTTCTTCTTACGAACGCGGCTAAACACTTCCTTACCAACAATCTTTTCAATAACTTCATCTGGCATTACGGCAAACATTTCACGAAGATCGTTTTGAATTTCTTCACGAACAAGCGGAAGAACGTCTTCTGGCGAAACGTCAATACCTTCATTAAGACCGAGCAGCATGTAATCTGCCATCTTCTTAACGACATATGGAGACTTAGGAAGATCGCTGGTTTCAAGCGCTTTGGACATGAGATTGTCGTAACGCTCGTATTCAATCTCTTGCAGACGAGAAAATTCCTTCTGACGAAGCTCTTCACGCTCTTGTTCGCGTTCTTCCTGAAGTGAACGAAGCTCAGCTTCAAGACGCTCTTTTTCAAGCTGTTCTGGCGACTTTTGTGAGTTAGCAATTTCTTCTTCAATGATTTGAGCAGCAAGTTGCTTAACATCAATACCGATAGTAGGGTCAGAAAGAATCTTGCGAGGATTCTTACGAAGCTCGTCAAGGAAATACTTGACTTCTTTCTGGAGCTGTGCGTGTTCTCCCATGCGCTTCTGAGCGGCTTTTGACATCTGAAGCTGGCGAGTCATATACTCAACTGCTTCAGGATTATCGTCAATTTCAAACGGGAGTTCTTCTTCAAGCTCTTGGCCGTCAACCTTGAGCCTAAGCTTCTTAATACGCGCTGCTTCTTTCTTAGCAGCAGTAGATTCAGCGGCTTGGGCTTCGGCGGCTTCGCCTTCGGCGGCAGCGCTTTCAAGACCTTCAGCGGCTTGTGTAGATTCTAGAGAGTCAGAGGATTCAGAAGCGGATGCTTCAGTTGCAGCGGACGCTGCGGCATTGGATTCAGACATATATTACCTTTCATAGCCCTATTAAGGGTATATTATTTGGATACCTCGTCCGTTGTGGATGGAGGCTTATATATAGTTGTTAAAATATAGAAATTTATTTACGATTAAGAATGTCTTTAATTTTTAAAAATCTTTGAACATCTTCTTCGGTAGGATTAGAAGAATGCCAATTACCTTCTATTATTTCTTTTGGTAATAAACCGGCTTTTTGATCGGCATATATTGTTTGTGCCGGATTTTTTCTGTTGGCTTCGCCGTGCGGACCAAAATTCACCCAGCTATTTTAACCCATAGTTTCAGTAGCCAATGCTTCTTGTGCGGTTGGGCTAAAATCTTGTTTGTGTTGTAAATAAGCACGATGTTCGCCTTTAGGACCAAATCCGCTTTTATCGCCTAAATAATGCCCCCTATAATCATGCACAATTCTAAATAAATCATTAGCTAAAAGAGGTTCGCCTTCTTGAGTAAAATCTGTTTTTCTAAGAAGAGGGTGATCACTAAATTTATTTGCTTCCGTCCCAAATCCCTGAGCGGTTGGAAAATAATATAAATGTTTATTAGCTTCAAGGTCAGCGTGTACGTCCTTAGACGATAAATACGGATTGGGCTGTTCGGGTTTTATTTTAGAAAATTTAAACCCAGATTTAAGCATGTCTTCATACTGATTTCCGGTTTCTTTTATAAGAGCATCATATGCAGCTTTTACTTTAGGATCAGTTGGGTTATGAGTCATTTGTTCGTAAGCTTTTGCAATCATCTTTCCGTGTTCTGGATTAAGATCAACAAGCTTAGCGAGCTGTTTTAATGCTTTAAGACTAGGCATATTATTTCATAACACCGCGAAGTTTTGAAAACCCTTTGCGAGCCTTTGTCCCTAATCCAACGCCCATAAGATTCGTAGGATCGAGAATCATATCGGACGCAAACCCAATTGGCGCTTCTGCAGGAAATTCATTTGAAGGGAGATATTCCTCTGGTTTTTTTCCTTCGATTTCAACACCTAGTTCTCTAAGTTGCTCTAGTCTAGGATCAACAGGCGCACGAAGTCGCATTCCGCCTAATTCTTCTGTATTTTTAAGAAATTGACGAGCGACTTGGCGACCTTCTACATCTTGATCTTTTGAAAGAGATTCAATTGCACCGGTCAAAGGATTTTTACCTTGTAATGCTGATAAAGCAGCAGCACGAACCGGACGGCCCGTGTATTTATCAATTCCTTCAAGTGTTTTTTGAACACCTTCGGCAATGTCGTAATTACCGTATTTTGATTCGGCTTCAGATACCGCGTCTTTTACAACCTTAGAAGTTGTACTAGAACCGTGTTCCGGACTTGATCGAGACACAGTTGGACCTTCGTCGGCGCGAGCTGAAGGGGAGGCAAGCATACCCGCGCCAATTGCTCCGCCAATTCCCGCTGTTTTTTTATAGAGTTGATCTTTTGCCCGTTTTTCCTGCATCTGTTCTTTTGTTAATACGCGAGGTTTATTTGATTTAGCAAAAGATTCAAGACGCTGCGTTGCCGCAGCTTCTTCTGCAGATTGGCGACGAGGCGCAGATTCTAATATTCCGACTAAATCACGGTCAATATCTTCAAGTCTTCTAATGTTTTCAGGCGAAGGATCTTTTTTAACTATTTCTTGCCATTCTTTTAAGTGATTTAAAGCAAAAGAAGGATCAACATTTTGTACTCTAGGCGGTTCAATCATTCGAGTTAATTGACCGGGTTTCCAGTTTTTTTGTACCACTTCTTGTGCAAACTGCTCAGCATATTTGCCAGGACGAAGAAGCTCCATAACTTTTTTTAAATTAGCCATTACTTTTTATCCTTTTTATCTTTACACTTACACATTTCCTTGACCTTTTTGAAACGTTCTTTAGACCCGTATGACTCTTTGTATATGGATTTGAGGGTAGTGTATGTGTTGGCGGAGGAAGACATTATTCAAGATCGTTTTCGGGTTTATTTTTTAAAGCGTCAATTAAAGCTTTTTTTGTTTTTCTAAACTTTAATTCGTCTTCTAATATTTGCTGCTCTCCTTCAAATGGCGCTCGTCTTAGTTCTGATAGTTCTTTCTATCCATACCGAATATTTGGTATGTTTTCTTTTAAAAAATCAGTTCGTGCCGCAATATCCGCAGTTGGTCGATCTTCAAGGGGACCAGTTGTGCCAATTCCCTCATAAAAAGGTTTCCAAAAAGCAGCACGTTTTGCTTCTGCTTCTTCTTTTTTGTCCTGTCCCAATTTATGTAAATAACCCAAGCCCCCTACACCACCAGCACCAGCACCTAGAATAATGCCTTCTTCTTTATCAAGTTGCTTTAGCCCCTGCATCAATTTTTTTAAAGCTTTTAACGATTTTACATTAGACATAATTATTTAATCCTTAACACCGGCGAAACTACAGAAGGAGCTATTGGCTCTTTTTGTTCATCTGCAAAATTATATTTCCCAATATTTTTTTAGCGCGTTAGTTGGTTTTTTTCTAATCTTTTTTTCCGAGTCTTCAAGAATTGATTTAATTTGATCAAACCTTCTTTGTTGAGCAGCGTTTTCAATAAATTCATCTATTGCCACTTCTTCATAAGGAAACTCTTTTAATTCGGATTTCCATTCAAATGGAGCATCGCCCTGCTTTTGTTTGTTTGGAATCCCCCCATAAGTTTCAGTCGCTCCCAAAGAACGCTCTCCTTTAACCCCTCCCGCCCGTCTCCAGCGATCTTCGTTGCCGATTGCATTAATCCGATCGGTTAAATCGGATTTAAGCACGTCTTCGTCTTGCAACGCATTGATGGTGTCTTGTCTAATACCATCTCTTCGAGCTTCTCTTAATTCTCTAATAGAACGCGGGGAATCTAATCCTTTTTTTTGTGCAAAATTAAGAGCTTCAATCGCTTGACCGCTAATTATTCCGTGTTTATCGGGAACGGTTGACATTTGCTGAATTTGGCGCAAAAGTCCCTCATCCTGCATCAATTTTTTTAAAGCTTTTAACGATTTTACATTAGGCATAATTATTTAATCCTTTGTTTAATTTTATATTGACGAATTTCAGAATTATCGCAAAGATTTCCAAGAAGCTGTTCGGTGCCCGGTGAAACACCTGCGGCAATTACCGTTGCAATTTTCTTACAAAGTTCTTGTTTCATCATCTGCTGATATTGATAAAATACTTTATTTTCTTTAACACCCGTTGAAGGTGCCATTTTAATCTTCTCATTAGCTTCAAGAAGAAGTGTCTGCGGTTTGAGCGCTTCTTCGCCCATGATCCCAATAATACGCTCAGCAACAGAGTCGTAAGCATCTGACATAGCCTCGTATGTTTCGCCAAAAAATGCGTGATCGCTGTGAAACGGACCACGCGCCACTAGATGATGGGCATTTTGTGCAAATAAATGCATCGCCCGAAGATGCACTAAAACGTCTCTCATAAATCACCTTTTATTTTCCATAAAATTGAGCTTGTTCATCGTGAAGCTTTTCGGCCTCTTTTACAGCCTCATCGACTGATTTGTAAATACCTAAATGTTCTCCGGTTTTTCGATAGTGATCAATCGCTTCTTTTTCTGAAACAACCTTACCGTTTACAACTGTAGGTATATTTACAGCACCTTGATCTGTTGTAATAGTCATTGTTCTTACCGTTGAATAAGAGCCGTCTTCGTTTTGTACTTTTGGTCTTTTGGTTAGATCAATGTTCCCCGGGATTGTTTTTTGACTTAAAGTGTTTTTAAGTTTACGAAATTTTTTGACGTAATTGGATTGATTTAACTTTTGATCGTCAATAGAAGACGCTGCTTTGTTGTGTCCCATATTCCACATATAAGCAGCTTTATCTTCGTCGCCCTTAGAGCGACGAAGAACTCTGTCCGCGATATCACCTGCTAAATTTTGTTCAACACGATCTTGATCTGCTAAAAATTGTTTTAATTGACCCGGTTTCATTTGAGCCATTAGCGCTTCATCGGGTCCAAACTGTCCGCGCATTTTGCGACGATTAACAAATTCTTGAGCAGTTTTAGGCATAATGCCATATTCGCCCATAGCGGATTGTCCTTTGTGAAGACCAGATGCCATTGTGCGATGCTCAACGTTTTTTCCACCAGAAGACTTAATTTGGCGAATTAATTCTAAAAACTTTTGTTTATCCATCTTTCATTGCTTTCTTTAAACGAGAAAATCGCACTTTACTTGTCCGATGTCCTGCTTTCTGCTTATCAGCAATGGCTCGTTTCTTTTGAGAATCTGAAAGCTCGCCCCATGTTTTAGGAGTACCAGAAGATACTCGCTTAGACGGGCGACACTTTGGCATACCTTTTGTGGTTCCTGATCCGCACTCGTCGCCTTTTTGATTCGTCCATTTTTCGGCAAACCAGCGTTTTAAACTCACGAGCGATATCCTCCGCCGCGAGCTTTATAGGTCCGAACTACCCAAGCCGAGGCATAAGCCGATGGCCATCTGTCGAACTTTTGTTTAGCTTCCGATTTAACGCGAGCGTACAATTCCGGATTAGTAGGCTTTGCACCTTCGGTTTTGCGCATTGCTTTACGGGTTTTGGAAAAACGCTCGGCCATAATTAACGCCTAGATTTATTGCCAATACATTTCCACTTGCGGCGGGAAAGGTTATTAGGCGAATTTGGGTCACTACGCCAATCGCCTTTAATCTTATTGGATCTAGCGCAATAGGCGTCACCCTTAGAGGTACCGGGGCGGATGCGATCGCCCCCTCCCTTGGCTTGCCCGGACTGTCCATACGACACTTTACGCGTGCGACCGCTTACGGTTTTAACAATCTTAACAAAGCGTTTGCCTTTTGCAGGAGTAGCCATGTTTATAGTTGTTAATTTACATTAACATTAATTAAACACTTGATGTTAAAGAGGTAGAATGAGGTAAAACGACCAACACAGACTTATGTTTATTATTGCTACCATATGCAAAACTGTTACTAGCGTGAGTGACAACGCCACCTGCAGAACCGTTAATTGCATAACCATTTCCAGCACTTACGTTATAAAAGTTTTGAATAGACGTAAAAGTGCCGCCTGCGGCAACGGAAACACCGCTTGCATTGGCACCACTAGCAGTAATACTAGAAGTGGCTAAAGTAAGCGTTGTTGCCCCTAAGTCAATAGCTAATACACCAGAGGTTTCAATTAGCATAAAACCGCATAAAGCAGAAGCACTAGCTGCTAGTTTTAAAGAAGTTGCTGTTCCAGAATAGATAGTGAGATTTTTTAATTGAGCGACACAATTTGATAAATCAAAATTAGTAGCTGAACTTAATATATTATTTGAAAGAAGTTCGTTAACGTACAATCTGGGTTTAGTTGCTGAATTATTGGTGACAGAAAGACACTTTTGACCAGCGTTACTTGTAAAAATGTAAGAATTTCGAATATGAAGCGAATATTCAACGCTTCCTGCCATTGTTACAACAGACGATGTTGAAGAATGTCCGCTTAAAATAAGATTTTCTAAGCTAAAAGAGCTGTTGTACACGCCGCCGTCTACTGAATTTGGTGCAAATGTTACAGACGAAATGTTTGTTACAACGGTAGTAGTTGATTGTGATCCAATTAAATACGTTCTAGGTCTAGTGATTGTAATAGCTTCGCTATAAGACCCTGGATGAATGTGAATAACAATCGGTTCTCCGTTTGTAAACGTTGTCTGTACATAAGAAACAGCCGCTGCTAATGTTAAAAACGGTTGATAAGGTTTACCGGATGATCCGGTGTCATTCCCATTCTTTGAAACGTGAACTTCATACGCAAATCCAAACGTTTTATCAGCTTTTTTGTCTAATTCGCTATTAATTGCAACGTCTGCACTTTGTCTTTCTTGTGACTCCTGCGCTAATTCAGCGTCAGTAGTCATTTCAGGATCAATAAACCTAGAATCTAGTTTTTTGCTCATAAAATATTATGCTTCTTTGTAATATTTGACAGTTTTAGAAATAATACATCAATTGAGTGCTTATTTTCTTTATAAATAAACGCCGATGCCAACAAAATGTTAAGAATTATTGATATTCTTAAATATCGTTTATATATATCAGCTCTTGATTTTTGTTGTTTTTTAAGAGACGGACGATTTGGATCTTTAAGAACTATTCGAGCCATCGGAATTTCCCTTATGTTCTAATTGCTTAGCCTTTTCACCCTGAAATTGTTCAAGTTGCAGCATTTAATCGTTAGAAAAACCTGCAGGTGGATTTGTATTATTAGACACATCTACCCCTATAAATAAAAAAGGGCAAGAGGTTGCCCCCTCGCCCTTAATTATGACATTGTTATGTCGTTATGTCAAACTAGTCTTCGAAGCTGAGCCGTTCTTAGACTTACCGTTACTTTATATTAAATTTGAACAACCGGAATATTAGTTAAAGTCACTTGGATTTTCAATCTTTGGAAAGTAATACTTCCAAATGATCTATCAACTAGTAAGTTTCCTACTGTAGGCAGATTCATCAAAATGGATTTAGATGCAGAGTGCGCTACGAATTCTGTTGAATACTGCCCATGTATAGAGTTCGCGTAAACGCCGGTTCCTAAAACAGGTAAAATACCAAAAGAGCCTGCGCCAGAGACGCGAACGTCTTTCGTTGAAAAAGATGTTAGATCGCCAAAAGTCCAGCCTTGTGGCATCGGAATTCCATAAGGCGTATTTCCAACTGGTGCAATTTCTTGATTTCCAGCTGTCGTGTTCATGTTCAAATCGTATGTTAACGACATCAATCCGTTTTCAATAGAGTAACTAAACGAATCAATAGTTGTTGCAGCTCCTAAAACTGGAACCTCTCCATTTGTTCCTTTTAATCCCCATTCTGTAGCTAAGCCAGTAAAAGCGCTTGAAGGGCTGCCACCACCACCACCACCTTCACCGCCACCTTCACCGCTACCACCACCGCCACCACCGCCAGAGACGCGAACGTCTTTGAGGTAAGCAACGCGGATTTTGTCACCAGAAGCAAGCGCTTGTTCACCAGCTGGGAGCATAGCTCCAGCGAATGACATGCGAGTTACACCGCCAACAACGCTGACAGTATAATCTTCATCTTGGTGCATTACGAGACGGTTAACAGAAACCACCATTGACGGAGCAAATGCTTTGTTGCTAAGGTCAATATAACCAGCAGCAATCATTGCAGAGTCAACTTCGTACGCAGTTTCACGAACGTAGTTTTCACCGAACGCTTCAAGAGCAGCGGCACGAGCAGCTGCTTCAGCAGAAACAGCGGCTGCGCGAGCAGCTTCTTCAGCGTCAAGTTCAGATTGAAGAGCAGAAACAGCCGCAGCACGTGCGGATTCTTCAGCATCAATCTCAGCCTGTAAAGCAGCATCAGCCGCTTGACGAGCCGCAGTTTCAGCAGCAAGTGCAGAACTGGAACCGGTTCCGAGAGAGCTAATAGCGTTGTTTAGATTGCTATCAGCAGCTTCGAAAGCAGCAACGATTTCGGTAAGCGAATCAAGAGCAGCTGGATCAACATTCGAAAGAATGTTGTTAATCTGCGATTGAAGATTTGCATCACCAGAAGCACGAGCGGTTGCTTCAGCAGAAACAGCTTCGCTTCTGTCGAAGATTTCTTGATCAATTTTTGCATCAAGAGCTTCTTCAGCAGCTTCAGCGCGTGCGGTTTCATCAGAAATATCGCCAGCAAGAGCAGTGTCAGCAGCAGCACGAGCAGCAGCTTCATCTGCAATTTCTTCTGCACGAGCATCCGATTCAGCAGCAAGAGCAGCACTAAGAGCAGTATCAGCGGCTGCGCGAGCAACGGCTTCTGCATCAATAGCGTCTTGAAGATCTTCATCAGCAGCTGCGCGAGCAGCAGCTTCTGCAGTTACGGCAGCAGCACGAGCGACTTCTTCAGCGTCAATCTCAGCCTGAAGAGCAGCATCAGCAGCTGCACGGGCAGCAGCTTCAGCAGCATCGTCAGCAGCGCGAGTTGAAGCTTCAGCGGCAATTGCGTTAACACGAGCGGTTTGTTCAGCAGAAATAGCAGCTTCGCGAGCAGCTTCTTCAGCGTCAATTGCTTCTTGAAGATCAGCATCCCCTGCAATACGAAGAGTTGCTTCAGCATCATCGGCAGCAGCGCGTGCAGCAGCTTCAGCAGCTACAGCAGCGGTACGAGCAGACGCTTCAGCAATATCGGCAGCTTCGCGAGCAGCTTCTTCTGCATCAAGTGCAGATTGAAGATCAGCATCGCCAGCAGCACGAGCGGTTGCTTCAGCAGCATCAGCAGCTGCACGAGCAGCAGCTTCTGCGGAAACAGCGGCAGCACGAGCGACTTCTTCAGCGTCAATTTCAGCTTGAAGAGCAGCTTCTGCTGCTTCAGCACGAGCAATTTCATCCGCGAGAGCTGAGCTTGAGCCAGTTCCAAGAGCGCTGATAGCATTATTTAGATTGCTATCAGCAGCTTGAAATGCAGCAACAACTTCAGTAAGAGAATCAAGAGCAGCTGGGTCGGTGTTGGAAAGAACGTTGTCAATCCGAACGCCAAGCGCCAGTTCAGCAGCGGTTGCACGAGCAACTTCGTCAGCAAGATCTGATTCAAGAACGTCGTCTGCAGCTTCACGAGCAGCAGCTTCTGCCGAGACAGCGGCAGCGCGAGCTGCAGCTTCAGCGGAAACAGCGGCAATACGAGCAGCTTCTTCTGCATCAATTGCGGATTCAAGAGCGGTGTCAGCAGCAGCGCGAGCTACTTCTTCAGCATCGATTTCGAGTTGAAGAGCAGCGTCTGCGGCTTCACGAGCAGTTTGTTCAGCAGAAACAGCAGCAGCACGTGCGGCTGCTTCAGCGGAAACAGCAGCTGCGCGAGCAGCTTCTTCTGCATCAATCTCAGCTTGTAAAGCGGCGTCTGCTGCTTCACGAGCGGAAGCTTCAGCAGAAACGGCAGCTGCACGAGCTGCTTCTTCTGCATCAAGTTCACCCTGAAGCGCTGTATCAGCAGCTGCACGAGCAGCGGCTTCAGCAGCGAGATCAGCTTCAAGATCAGCAATAGCACCTTGGAGGTTATCGCCGACTTGATCTTCAAGAGCAGAAATACTTGCTTCAAGGCTGCTTACAGCAGCTGCACGAGCAGCGGCTTCAGCGGCATCGCCTGAATCAACATATTGCTTGTTAGCAAGATCTGAACTTTCTGCAGGAGCTGCAGAAGATTTTGGACTTACAAGAAACTGCAGTTTATCGGCAGAATCAAGCTTAAAAAGCTCAACAGCTGCTCCTCCTGCATCTTTTGCGCGGACGGCTTGATTGTTGAGCACCAAAATCTTGGCACCATCAACCTCGCCATCCCCTATAAATTTCTTTTTAATAAAAATACTCATTAAAAGTACCTTTCTAAATTGTTGTTATTATTGTTAATATTAAACGATCGTTAAATAATGGAGAATGAAAACATCCCCCTCTTCAATAAATCCGTCCAAATCTTTTCCGTTCCAATATAGAACAGTTGAATCTGAATTAGAAATATCAAAACCTAAACCTTTAATTTGAGGTCCACCCCCGTGGCCTATAATCAATGAGATATTGTTGGGTTCTAATGGTGCTTCTTGTAAAATAAGCTGTTTATTAGCGGCTTCTTGAGTCGTTATAACACGAGCTTCTATTTTCATAGATGCTCTTCCTGTTACACGCTCTTCTTCACCACTTTCACGCTTAATATAAAGTTCACCGTCAGTTTTTGCATAAACGGTAATTTTATTAGTAGTGGGTGCAGCGGGCGATGCTCTTTTGTTAAAAATTAACTGAGACATTATCGAACCTCTACCGCACTATTGGAATAAACAGAAAGCGAACCGTTTTCTGTAATTTCAACAAAATCGATAATTTTTAAATTATTAACTTGCAATTCTAAAGGAGTAGTTACAAGCAACGCACTAAGGGTTGCCGTATTCCCTTCGCCGCCAGAACTAGCGACTTTTTTCTTTTTACCAACCACTAACTCAGTAGTGACTGGATCAAAATGCAAATTAAACATTTTAAATTACCGTTAAGCTTAGTATCTCATCTTTATCAGCGTTAGTATAGACAATATTTACTGTCGCTACTGTAACGCCGCTTTGTCCCCCTCTTTTGTACACGTAAGTGCTGGTTGTATCAGTATGACTACCACTAAAGTAGTCAAAACTCTGCTTTACTAACCCAGAGCTTACTTTAAGTGAACCATCCGGATTCACCTGTGTTAAGTTTGTCCCATCCCCTAGTCTAATCGAATCGTCTTGATCTGAAATAACCACTTCCATCGCGTTAGCGACTACCACAGCTTCAGTTTGAACCCTGAGCGCATCCGAGCTTTCATCAAACGCTCGTTGCATTATTTGGTTTTGGTCTAATGAACTGTAGTTACGAATAGGCATTTCTTCTCACCTAAAGTTGTTAAATTTGATTTAAAAAAATGTATTATTTTTTAAAGTCAATATTATTGCGGAGTTAGCTCTTGAGGGCTGACTGGCGCATTTTCAAATGGTGCCGGTGGTCTTGGCATACTTGGGAGTTGTTGATTTTCAACTCCCGGACCAGACACGGACGCTGCTTGTTGTTGTCCCATTATATCATTCATTGGACTTCTTTCCAAGGTTCTATCTGGAATATTTTGTCCTTGAATTGGAATGCTCTGTCCAGTAGGCATTGGAGGAGCGGGCGGTTGAAGCGGCGGAAGAGGTTGTTCGCCTACTAATGCAAGAAGATCTGGATCGGTATTACGAAGAAGTTCGATGTGTTCAAGAATATGATTAAACACTTTTTCAGTTAGAACTGGATCACGACGAAGATCTGGATCAGCTAACACTGATTTGTGTTCCATAATGTGAAGACGATGAGCATCAATAGCAGTGGCTTGAACATCTTCGCCTTCTGCCATTCTTTCGTTTTCAGATTTAATCAACATCAGCTCGCTTAATTCGCCTTCAAACATTGAATCAAGTCTTCCAGTATTCATTACTTGAAAATACTGTTGTGGAGACTTAATTAAATTCATCTGAAGCATTTGCTCAGCCATTTGAACGCGGCCAGCAATAGTACGAGACAGAGGGTTGCCAACATCGACAACCACACGATTGATAGAACTAATCTGCTCACCAGTAAACTCTTTAAGTTCCGTCCGATTATTTTTTCCAACAAGCGCAATCACCTTTGGTGTTTTAGCAAAATCTTTTAAAATATTAATTAATGCAGTTCCAACGTCTTCAATGAGCTTAACGTATGATTGTTGAAGTCCTGAAACGAATTGAAGTGACATACTTTGAACAAGAGCAAGCGCTGCTCCTGATTTTAGAGATGCTTCTGGATTTCCGCGAGAAACACTGTTAACTCCGGAGATGGTTTCAGCAGCTTGAATCAAAGTATCTAAGAACTTAAAGATTTCAGCGGGCGTTTGTGTGAAATTAATCGGTTCTGGCTTACTGTTTCCTTCAATAATATTCATTCCAGACTGTAAAGAAGCAAAAGAAACGTCAGCATCACGTGGAACGAACAAATTTTGAACACCAAAGGCGTTCTGGTTGGTCATAATCGTGCTATAAAGCGCGTTAATGCCTTCCTGAATGGGGAAAATGTCAAACATAGGGGTATAGCCATAAGGTGTTCCCATGATGTTTGAAGGCGCAATACGGAAGACTGGCATAGTGCGATAAGGCATTGGTGTATCAAGAAGCACGGCGTCAAAATCCACGAAAAGAAGATAGCGACCATCCGGCATTGACTCAGTGCGGCGATGAAAAAACTCATAAACAGGAATATCATCAGTGTCGTCATTAGAAAACACTGCAAGACGATACACCGAACTTTGATTTTTAGGAGGAATTGACCGAATCTTGTCAGCAAGTTCAGGATATTTTGCAATTAAGTCATACCTATTCTTAAAGGTACGACACATAATCCAATCATTATCCCAAGATTCTTTGGTTCCATCAACAACAACGTCAAATGGTGACAAATTTGAGAATTCAATCTCACCTTCGTAATTAAATTCACCGGTTTCTGGATCAACATCATATGCTTCTCCAGAAGTTGCGTTCCATTCTAACTTAATAAAGCCAGAACCAAGCACAATTGCCATTTCGGTAGCAATTTTTAAATGATCTTCCAGGCGCTTTTCGCGCATGTAATAATCAAGGACACCGTTTGCTACATGTGTTTGAGCAAGAGATTTATAATCAGTGTTTACAGCACGAGCTTCCATCGTAGGACGATTGGAAGTAATCATCACGTAGATGTGTTGTGCAATATTTCTAAAATGATTTACAGCAAGCTGAGTATATTCGCCTTGTTCACCCGTGAAATTAATACGATGACCAAACCCAAGGTCATTATCATATGCGCCATGATAAGCTCTCCACATGCGTTGAAGCTTTTCAAGATAAGCATTTGCTCGAAGAAGATTAAAAAACGATGCTGACTTCTCAAGAAGATTAGATGCGACCTGATCCGCAGGTTTTGCAGCAAAATAAACTTCATCAGCCGATTGATATTTGCTTTGACCGTCCATTTTATTTCTTCCTCACTCCAAATATTGCTTTATAGATGCTCATCTTGTCTTCTTTTAAAGGGGTAGCAGAATTAAATCCAGGTGCGTTTCTAACTTCAGGCGCGTAATACTGATAAAGCTCAGGAGTATGATGAGCGGGATATGGATTTTTATTGTAATTTATTGAGCGCACAAAGTATTTCAAAGCATCCACCGCATCATAATGTCCGTCATCAGGAGAACGAGCAAATCTATCCTTATTGATCGAGCTTTTCCATTTTACATTCTTTAAATGCCGAAGTAAAGTTTTACATCTCGGATGAATAATAATTTGTTTCTTTGCCAAAAGAACGCGAAGTGTATTAATAGCAGCTTCGTTATTATCTTTTTTAGTGGCTTCAAATTTTATTTCGTTGTTACTAATGCGGCGAATTTCATTCAGTACAATATAATCAATATCGCTTACTCTTTTTGTTGGCGATTTTACTTCGTTAGTTAATGGATTTAACCAAAGTTCGCCTTCTTTTTTACGAATAGTGTCCACCAATCGAGGCAAATGAAGCTCTTGTCCATTGATGACATACTCGTCTTCAATAATAATCTTAGCCGCTCTAAAATCGTAATAACCAAAAAGGATGACCGTTAAATCATTAAAGCCTAAGTCCATTGCTTCATATGCGTCGTAAAACGGAGGCTTAGGCCATTCCTTTACAATCTCAGCATAAAGCTCATCTGTTGCTTCAGGAATAACAGACGTGTTGCTGTCTTTAACGATTTCACACAAAAGCTCACGTCTTGCTGCGTCTGTTGTTAACCCACCAAGCTCCTGGATTAACTCTTCGAGCTGATCTTTGGTGATACGAGGGTTATCAAACACTGTTTTCTTAACAAGAGATCCTTTGTGATCAGCTTCTTCGATAAAGTTAATAAAATCGTGTTCAGATTCTTGAGGAGGCGTACTAGCAAGCACAAGCTTTCCGCGAGTAATAAGAGTTGTAGGAAGAAGAATGCTTTTTACAACGGTATCCAAATGATCGCAACTACCTGCTTCATCCACAATACAAATATGCGAGTCGCCACCGCGAAGTTTTTCAGCGTGACCGGAATCGGTTCCCGCTAATTGAATTTCCGATCCGTTTGGAAAATAATAAATATAATCTTTTGTGCGGAATTCCGGCTTAACGTCTTCAGGACAATCCTCTAAAAGCTTTTTAAAAAGAGGACGAACGTTATTATTGACTTGTAGTTTAGTTGGAGAAACGAATTTAACAATGCTGTTTGGAGTTTTGATGCATTGTTCAAGCGCAAGAACACAGAGAAGAAACGTTTTGCCGCTACGACGAGCAAGAAGCCAAGTGTGAATTTTAAACGGCGCGCTGTAATAAGACGAGTGCATTTGTTTTTGCACCGCATCTAGTTTCCATGAAAGCTCCCCCCGCCTCCACAGCTCTTTAATTGCATCGGATCTTGATATTTTACTCATGAGGGATCTTGTTCAAGAAGGCTCAATAATTCCTTGTTATCTAAATTCTTAGTTTCAACTTTAATTGTTTTAGGACTATTCTCTAAAACATTTAAAATCTTTGAAAAAATCTCAACGCGCTTTGCTTCTTCAAGCGTAAGTTCACGCTCATAAGAAACTTCTTTTAGCTTGTTAAGTTGCATTCTGCAAATAGCTTCTTGGTCGGTTGTTAAAAACTTATCAGCTTGAAATGCTGGTGTATTATCTACAGCAATAACTGGAGTCGTAGATTCAAGAAGTTTTTTAAGATGAGCAATTTCTTCTTCAAGCTCTTTATTTTTCTTAGAAAGCTTAACGATTGTTTTTTGTTGTGCTTCAGAAAATGCACGAAGTTCAGCAAAATCTTTCGCTTCATTGAGCATTAAATCTAAAGACATGGTTAAATCCTATTTTGAGTGCTTCTTAGCTGTTGACCAAGTTTAATGCCACCAACCAAAGCTCGAACGTCTTCAATTTCTTTTGCTTTTTCTTGCATAAGAACGTTCTGTTCTTTTAATTGAACTTCAAACTGCTTAATTCTATTATCAACAGACTTAAATTCGTGATAAGCAGAATACCCTGCTAATACCAAAAGCACAAGAGAATCAGTTAGTTGCGCTCCTAAAATCATAAGTTTTAGAGAAAAAGCGCAAAAAAGACCTAGTGGCAAAAATTTAGTTAATTTTTCCATACTTTCCTAACTGGTTGTTTTATAAGCATTTTTTGCGTAAACCACTTTTTTGTTAATTACCGTGAAAACGGCGGTTGGTGTTGCTATAAAATACTTATAAATAAAGTTGTTAAATTAAACAACTATATTAGAGGGTTACATGAAACTAAATTACAAAGTCTGTCGTATGTGTTCATCGTTTATGCAAGCTCATCCTCAAAACCAGGGATGGATAAAGTGTCCATCTTGCGGATTTTGTAAGGTAGAAAAACAGATTATTACACCTGAATCCTATCTCATGGGTAGAGATACACAGTTTCCTCAAGAATTAACTGAAGAAGTTAGAAACAATATTATCATATTGCTTGAAAAAGTAAACGCTCTTCTTTGGGAATTAAAAATATCTCAAGCAAAAGTTTCATCCGGTTGGCGTCCTGCTGCAATTAATGCAAACGTCGCTAATGCCGCTAAAAAAAGTCACCACATGATGGGTAAAGCTGTCGATATATTAGACGATAAAAACCAGTCATTGGCTGCTAAAATACTAGCACAACCTGATCTTCTTAAAAAATATGATCTTTGGTTAGAAGATCCTGCTCACACTAAAGGCAAAAACACAAACTGGGTACATTTAGACATTGGGACTAGAACAGACCGTCCATTGCGAATGTTTAAGCCATAACATCAAATGATAGTATCGGTTAATTTTTCAGTTGAAAACAGATTATAAAACGCAATAAAGTTTTCGCTAGAACACCCAATATTAAGCCTAAACGTACCTTCTGGTCCACACAAAGATCTACCATCAAGTCCAACAATCTTTTTTGGACATTCGCCTTCTGCCCAAAGAAACATCCCTGACATATTCAAAATTTTAAACGGTAGTTTGTGTCTAATATTATTTATTAGATCATGACGATCTTGTAGCGTTCTTCTTCCGTCTTCAAATACGGTGTGATTGGCGTTCAATTGGCTATTTAAAATTACATCTGCGGCAATTTGAGCATCAACAGAAAGACCGCTTGTGCTGTATTCAATCTGTTGTTCTAGTGCTCGTGCAATCATCTCGTCCTTAATTATCGCCCACCCAATCCGGGTACTAGCGTGTCCCGTCGCTTTGCTTAACGAAAACACCATGATTGGAAAATCATATTGCTTTACTTTTTTAACATATTGAGGCCAATTATACGTTAAATCCAATATGTCTGTTTTTTTATGCAAAATAGATGAGCCATCGGGATTATTAGGGATAGTGGTAATCAGAATTGAATTCTGTTTCTTTTCCCAGTTTAATCCAGCGTAATCTGCTAATTTAGGAAATCGAGAGAAATGCGGAGGAGTTGCCCAAGCACATCCCGCTCCTGTTTCTTTCTTTAATACGTGCAATAAACCAAGGATAAGCTGAGTAGCGCCAGCGCCAATAACAATATGTTTTCCATCTACCACCGCATTTTTTTCTTGGTTATGAATTGCATGAATTGTGTTTTTCAAAAACAACTTAGACCCAAAATGATAAGACATGTCTTTATCAATAGAACGAGTTGATTTAAGGCGCACGCTTTCCCAATAAGGAATTAAAAACGCGGGAGAACCCCAGGACATATCAATCTTGTTCATTGCGATTTACTCCATACATATAACTAGAATCATGCCCAACGGTCCATTTGTTACCGTCTTCACAGCCCCATTCTACAGTGTTTACTTTGTATCCTATCTTAACAGATTCATCCGGTTTTGTTAACGAAGCGTCTTTAAAAATAATTCGATTTTGAGGATAAATAGCAAAACATCCGTTTTTCATCTTTAAAAAGTGAAAACACTTCCATTCGTTTGGACTTTCAGCAATCCCAATATAACTGGTTTGATTTGAAAAATCTACTGAAAAAAGATATTCAGCGTCATATGTTTTTTTATTACGAAGAAGTATATTACAAGCCATTCCCTTTAAAAAATCAATTTGGAAAACAGAATGGTCATAAGAAAGAGAGTCCCACATTTCAAGATCGCCCAATTCAAACTTAGGGGCATCGATTTTATGGCACAAAGAATGAATTGGCAGTCCGGTAAACAATACCCCATTTTCTAATAATACATAAAAAGTTACAGCTAATCCTTTAACCGTTCTAATCGCTACAATCCACCCTTTTGTAAATTCTCCAAATCCCTCTTCTTGATTGTGTAAAAATTCATTTCTTACAAGAACAGGAATAGACGGACATGAGCTGGATATATTAGCCATATTAACTACATTTGTTTTTCAAGTATTCATTGGTTTGTTTTTTAAATTCTTTTTCCGAAATGGGTTCAAAAAACTCGGCCATAAAATGTTTTGTATCAGGTAAATGTCTCTGATCAAACATACAATGCACCATTTCGTGCATCATCACTTGTTTTCTGTCTTCTTTAGTTAAAACCTTATCCCAATAGACTTGATCAAACACAATAACAAATCCGTTAACTTTTCTTTGGCAATAAGCAATCTCTTCCAAAAGAGGCGCGAATTTAATCACAACAAACGGTTTTGGATAATAATACTCACCTTTGTCACAAGCTGTTTCTATACTAACAAGATTCTCATTAAATACTTGATTCAGCTCTTTGTTTCTATAAGGAATCAAAACAAACAAAACATTTAAGTTATACAAAATACAAGAAATCAGAACGAGCCTAATAACATTAATTGCTTTCATTTTTCAAAGCTCGTTTTGCTCTTTGTCTTTCAGCACAACGTTTACGATGACATTCTGGACAGACGTGTCCGTTCCAATATCCGTCACCGTTTACGCCTTTCCACTTCTTGTCCTTTTTATTAAACTTACCCTTTAATACACGATATTTTAATACACCGCATACCTTACATATTTTAGCCTGTTTTTCATTTAAAACAAGTGGTTTATTTGACATTTCTATAACCTGCGCCTTTTAAAAGGTTTAAAGCAAATCTTATCCAAAACAGCATCATCTGACTCCCCATCAGAAAAAAACCCAGACCTACTACCATGCAATCGTTTCAATTCCAGTAAAAAAATTTTTGAAACATCAGCAGCAAATCCAGGGTCTGTTAACTTATCTTCCCTCTTTGATAGGTGATAATCGTCATCATTCAACCAAAATAATCGATTGTTAAGAGACATTAATAATTCTCCTCATCCGCCCGTTCACCGGCTATTGCGTAACATGTACGACATTCAAGCTCGTTTTTAGCATTATACACCCATTCATGAGCCTCTTCCAGGTCCGTACAAGAGATTAATTTACCCCTACGAATTTTTTTTTCATCAATTTCTTTTGTTGCAAGCCCAATTACAACCAAAAATAATCCTAATATCAAAAGCAAATCCATAACTTACCCTACTTATCCACACAATTGTTAAGAAATCTACCCCGTTAACAACTATTGTTATCAACGTATTTCCCTGATAGCAGACAATAAGTCTGCGGGGTATGAGAGAGATAACCCGTGGGACACGTGTATCCGGTTCCCTGCCCCGAAAAAACCATACCGTAATCCCCATACGTTGTATGTATGGTGATACGTTGTATCATACAGACGTATACGCTATGTATAGCTTCCAAGTCTTTGTATTTCATATTGTTCCAAATAGGACTTGGTAAGCTCATTATTTGCGTATTGCGGTATAATGTATTCTTTATCCTTAAACGTATTCTCAATCCACTGATTGGCTAGACCTAGATTACGGAATACGCCAATCACGTATCCTTTATTCCTCGTATTTACAGCCTTGACGATCACTCTAGCGTAATCGTCGTATTCGACCCGTAAACGGTATTTAACCGCATTCGGTTTAGAGTATAGGCCATACCCCTTAGCCACATATTGATCTACCCAATAGCGTGTCCTTACGCCAAGGGCATCGGATTTCTGTACAACCTCTAGCACTTCGAACCTGAGCTTATCCCGGTCGATTATAAGATTGAGACAGTTATGAGTCTTATCTTGTAACTGACGTATTAGCTTTCCTAATGACTCAACGACACAAGACGAATGGGTGACATAGACGCATCTGTCTTGGTCGTTTATAAGGGCAATTACAGCCTTCTGAGGTAGCTTTAGGAGCTGAGATAAATCGAGTTCCATGTATATAGTTGTTAAAAGTTTCTATATATAGTTAACAGTGTATTAAATTGTTAAGGTGGGTTAACCACAGGTCGTGAAATCGCATATATAGCTTATCACAGAATACTGTGTTTCTATAGTTTAATACCCTAAGAATTTGCGTGTTGGCTAAGCCATAGCTCTCGATCGCTGCGAAGCTGCCCCCCCCCCTACCTTTATATGTCAGCAATCTCCCCCTTGCAAGAATCATGCCACTCGGAACTTGGCACACATCTTGCAGGGCACACATCTTGCAGGGCACGGATCTTGCTATTGCAATATCTATGCCAGGGCTTGGCACCGATGTCGTTACATTATAGCGTGTTACTGGCTGGCACGGAGTTTGCATGTTGGCATGGACCTTGCATTATTTTCCATCATTACACTAGGCACAAGGCTGTTAACATTTTCAAACATTGCTAAATGCCTGTTAAGATTATTAAATACCTGTTAAACCTGTCGAACTTTTTGACAGTTGTCAAGTTCTTAGACACCTCTCAATGGGTCTGGGCCTTGATTTTATTGGGTTTTTCGTTGGCACGGCGCTGGCAATTACCTCCCTCGACGGCGGCAAAAAGGACCGCTAGGATTGCAGGATTCTACATAACTGGCACTCGCGTCATTAAAACTATGGCGCGAGGGTACGAGTAACCCACACGATTCTTCCTCAGTATGAGGTTTGAGCGCGGCGATTCTCCTAAGTTATCAGGGGATAGCCATAGGCGCGAATTACTGCCCACGTATGGGTGGGGATGGTTGTGACAGGGCTCGCTAAGCAAGCGCGACTCGCAAGAGAACCGCTTTGACGCCACGCCAGTGGTATTCCGGCAACCTATGGGAGCATAGGTTGAAGCTACAGGAACCGAGTAGCAGGAATACGTGTGCCAAAGGTAAGACGGTAAATCCGCCTCGCAAGGGGATCTATCCGCGCCAGTAGGGTAGGTGTAGCTGCTAGAAACACGTAAAGCGTGTAGAGCAACGCGCAGCCTACCGAAAACGCGGTGTGATAAGGGGAGAAGTCCGATTTATTACCTTGGGGAATTTTGTTTGAAATTGGGAGCGCTGGCTAAATGTCGGCGCTCCCCTTTTTTATTCCAAAAGCCGCGCCATTAAAGTTTGCTGTGTGTCATATCGGCGCACGGTAATGTCCCAAACAAAAGGAGATACCATGTCTAAGTCTGTTACCGAATTGCAAGCAGAACTCGCAGCGGCATTGGAAGCAGTCAAGGCTCTAAAAGCCGAGATCGGTCGCCCACTCACGTTCAAGAAAACTGACAAGGGCGGAGTGTCAATCTATGGACTTCAGCGTTTTCCTGTCACGCTTTACCCTAATCAATGGAAGCGCGTCATGGATAACGCGCAAGCTCTGTCAGACTTCATTGCCAAGAATTGCCCCGAGTCTGAAGACAAAGCGGCGTAACGCAAGCCAAATGCGTCCCGCGCGCGCAATCCAAAAATTGGGGGGGAGTGTGTTTTATGCACGCTCTCCCCAACTCTATTTTGCCTCTCAGGAGAAGGCGTCTTATGAAAAACTATCGCATCCGTACCAAGGCAGGAGTGTACGCTGGTAATAACTTCAAAATGAACCGCTACGGAGAACTCCGTCCTGCGGGTTTTGCCCCGACCACAAGCAAAATGTTTGCCAGAGTGTATTCGGAAACCGATCACTTCCAAATTCGAGCCGATGTCATCCGGCTGGCACAATTTGTGCAGGAATCCGTGGAAGGATTCTCGCTGGAAGAAGTGTCGGAAGAAGTAGCATAAGCACCAGCGCGTAACCCGCGCACCGTGTGAGAGCCGAGCGAGGAAGTGTCGGCCTAAAATTTTAACCCAGCCAAGGAGAGCCCCATGAATACTCAACCCGTCCCGTCTATCCACGAGTGTGAAGTTATTCTAGTCTGTTTCAAAACCAAGCGAGTGATCGCACGCCGCAAGGTTGTAACCGAGAAGGCGGTGTGATATGAGTAAAAAAGTCATCCGTTATTTAGAATCAGAAGCAGCTCGACTATTTGAGGGAGAGGAGTTTGACGAAGCGGCGAGGGGTTATTACGCTCATCTAAATGATGTGATCTTGGATCTCGAAGCTGGCAGGATAACTGTGAAACAAGCATCCGAAAGTCTAGGCATTAACCTACAGGAGGCAACATGAAATTCAAGTTGTTTAATTCTTTCAGGAAAGTTATTATACTTTCTGAATCCGGGTATACTCTGGAGCCTTGCTCACGCCAATCGTTTAAAATGTATCAGCGAGCGCGGCGTGCGCTGAGTGTTGTATATGCCGATTTGAAGCATAAAGAAAGGTCGTTGTTTGCTTATAGCGATATGAACTATGCAAGACAGCGGGTTTCTGAATTTAGAAAACAACACCTTCAGGGCGGTACCGTTACTGTTATATATGAGGCGACCGTTGTTCCGTTCCCTGGTTATGCAGCGCAGCGGATTACGGCATACGATTTGCGTAGCCTTTGTCGTAAGCGACGAGAAGTTATTGCAAACGCACGCCAAGTGCGCCGACAATTACGCGAACGACGCCCTGTTAGGCGAAGCCGTGCGTATGGTAATGGGTTTCATCATGAGATTGTCATCCCACTTGTGGGAGGGGTACACACCTCGCCGGGATTCTTTCTTCAGCTGAGACAATCCCGGTTGAGTAGGCTTGTGTATGAAAACAAATACCCGAAGACTAACGAACATCACCTTGGTTTAGAACTTGAATTCACTGCCAAAGCCGATCAGACTCGCCTTGGCACCGCGTTGTTTGAAGCCGACGTTGCTGAGTTTGTAACACTCAAGAGTGACGGTTCGATTCGCGTCGAAAAAGAAGGACACTATGCACATGAGCTTGTAATCTGCGTCGCACAATCAATGGTTGAATCTGTAACTAAGAAAGTGACGGAGGTCTTGTCGAAGTTTGAAGCATCAGTCAATAAGTCAACGGGTTTTCATGTTCATATCGACGTAAGAAGCCGCGACCGACGTAAGGTATTCGGTAGGCTTGTTGCGGCGCAAAGTTTGCTGTATGCTATGCAACCAGCGTCACGTCGCAACAACACCTACGCAAAGCGTACCTCATCCCGCGATATGTACGTGGCAGGAAGTGCTGGTAGGTATCAAGGAATCAATCCCAAATCTTATGACAAACACACCACAGTGGAAGTGAGGCTCCACGCTGGTACTGTATCGTTTGAGAAGATCGTTAATTGGTGTAGGCTACTTGTTGCTATTACCGAAGGGGAAAGCGTGCTCCCGCCACGTGCCCCAAGAAAGCTTGACTCTTTCTGCAAGACGTTTGGTATCGGTGGCGAGCTGCGCGACTATATCAAAGCAAGGCTTGACAAGTTTGCCAACGTATCCGATGATCAAACTGAAACTGCTTAACTAAACGAAAGGACTATACAATATGTGTAAAGTAATGATGATGGCTGGTATTACTAACGAAACCCGTGACGCCGCATGGCGATTTATTAAGGAGATGGCAAAGGAGATTAGCCCTGGTAATATGGACGGATGCGGTTACTCTGCTATGTCTGCCGATGGTAGCATCTTTGGTGAGCGCTGGCACATTAACTCAGAAGCGTTTGTCAATCGTGACCTTGCCCCACCTATCTCTGACTTCGAGGGTAGCTTGCTTGAAACTTTCCGTGGTGCAATCAAACGCAAAGAAGCTCCCGTAAAGTATTCTAAGTTCGGCTCCCTACAGTTTGACTCGATGACAGCCATCACTCTGCACACTCGGTTTGCTACAAGCGGTAAGGAGTTTATGAACACGCATCCGTTTGTCGTGGGTAACACTTCGCTTATTCACAACGGCGTAATTAGTAACGCAAAAACTCTTGAAATGAAACAATCGACTTGCGACTCTGAAACTATCCTTAATCTGTATGTCAAGCATCAGGTTGCTAATAAGCCTGAGGCAATCCAGCGCGTGGCCGACAAGCTGCAAGGTTACTACGCTTGCGGTGTGCTCACTAAGTCTAAGTCTAACGGTCTTGTGCTCGACGTATTCAAGTGTGACTCTGCTAACTTAACAGCTGCATATGTCAAGGAGCTTGGCACAATGGTATTCTCAACCAGCGTCAACGATATCAAGTCGGTCTGCACTAAGCTTGGGTTTACTGTGGTACACGATTTTCTCTTTGACAAAGACACGCTGCTCCGGCTTGATGCTATTGACGGTAGTGTGATTGACTGTATTAAGTTTGTGTCAAGCGCTCCAATTGATGTTCGGTCGTTTCGTTCTAGCAAAAAGAAAAACAGGTTGCCCAGCGAACCTATCAGTGCTAAGAGTCCTGTGATGCGAAGCTGGACGGAGGAGGTTAACGTTGATCAAGATTGGTTGTATCAAGGTAATTGGTGGGAAAGAAAAGAATAGAACTTTATAATAACCAAAAGAAAACAGTGTGAACAAATAAATCATTTTAAAGAGGCTATAATGCAGATTATTCGTAATGGTCCCCTACAGGACCTAGTAGACAAGATCCTGGACCAACATGGCGAGAAGGATAGGGTAACAGAAGATTTGATAGGAATACTTGAGACCCATGCTTGGCTGTCTGATCCCGACCGACCCGTCCATGACGTTTTTGAATCAGGACTGATGGCGGGAAAGGAAGCGGGCGCGGTTGTACATTGGCTACAGATATATGACTTCCGTTTCTATTACACGGATAGGAAGCCCGAGAGCATACAAAAAGACCTTCAGCGATTCATTGAACTACTCGATCGAGATTGAAGACCAGGAATGGTCCCAAAGTTTTTGAAAAAAAATTGTCGGAGTCGGAATTTGATAAAGCCTTTCGATTGACGCTTGTTGCGTTGTTTGGAAAATAAGAGGGAGAAAAAGATGCGTAAGGAAATAACTGTAACCATAAACAATAGAGAAGTAACTCTAGACGTTTACGCTAAAACTTATTACGATCCGTGCTATGGCGCGGATGCTGACGGCAATCGTGGGATTGGGTGTTGGTTCATTGACGATATAACTTGGGACACCCCAGAAGCAGACGACAACGGTAATCTTTTAAACGAAGAGGAAAAAAAGAAATTAAACGAATTGATTAACGCAAAGACTGATGATATTGATTTCTAAAGGAGATCACAATGCACAACGTAACTGAACGGGTTTATATTTTTAGTGTGTTTAATTCGCAGCGCAACGCAGCAGCTAACGCCGTCGAGCATAGTGAAACAATCGGCAGCCTAAAGGCAAAGCACTATGCCCCGACTGAAGTGGAAGGACGATACAACGGAATTGAAGAAAAGTCGATCATGCTTTACGGTACTAACCTGACCGAGCCCATGATTGACGAACTTGCAAAGCGTAACTTTCAGGAGAGTTACTTAGTTATCTATCATGACGGAGTAGCAGAATTGGTTTACAGTAACGGCAATCGTAAAATCTTAGGAGATTTTGTTTCAGTAAGTGAAGAAAAAGCAAAGTCAAAAGATGCATACAGCAAAATCGGCAATCAATGGTTTGTAATTGAATAAAGGAGAATAACATGAACATCACTACACTTGACACTAAGCACACATCACGAAGCGAACGTTATAAAGTTGTTCCGACTAAAGAGATTGCTGCAAAGTTTAAGGAGCTGGGATTTGTTGTTGATAATTATCAGGAAGCAAGGGTGCGTAAGGATCTTACGAGACTCGGACACCAGAAGCATCTTGTGCGCCTCTCGCATCCCGAGCTTCTTGCCACCGATCACAGTGACGTTAAGCTTCAGCTTCTTGTCACTAATTCGCACGATGGATCTAGTTCATTTAAAATGCAGCTCGGGTTCTTTCGGTTTGTTTGCTCTAACGGATTGATTGTTGGAGAAACTTTTGAAACTATCAGGTTGAGACATAGCGGCACTATCCTTGAAGAAATCGATGGAGCAATTGAGCGGATGGTGGCTCAAACTAAAAAGCTTGATGCTTCAATCACTTCTCTCAAACAAAAGAAACTCGATGAATCTAGTGTGAGATCTTTTATTGAAGAAGCAGTAAAGCTGCGCGGTGTGTCTCATGTTAACATCACGCCGCGTCGTGAGGAAGATGCAGATTTTAGCAATCTCTTCCAGCTTTACAACGCGGTACAGGAAACACTGGTAAATGGCGGAAGCGAATACACTAACGCATTGGGTCGCCGTAGAGTAATGCGTAGCGTTAGTAATATTAACAAGCTAACCGAGATCAATGAACAACTCTTTGATCTTGCAATGAGGTATGCAGCATGAACAGGTATGCAGTTAGTAACGAAGAAGGTAGTGTAACAATCCACGTGTGGGCACTTGATAAGGACGATGCTGTCAATAAAGTTGAAAAACTAACGGACTCTGGTGAATTTAAAAAGGTGAAGTATGATGGTATTAAGTAGTTTAATCGTGTTAACTTTATGGTCCTTTGCGTTCTCAACGCACGTCGGTAAAACTTTGGTTGTTTTTCTGATTGATTTCTTTGGTGTGCTTGCGCTTGGAGGGCTTGCATTTCTTTCAATTGGATGGAGTTTAACTAATTTAGTTAGGAGTCTATAATGACACGACGAAATTTGACAGTCACACTTGAAGACTTGACTCAGTATTCTGTCACTGTAACTTATCAGGTCATTTTTGAGAATGACGCTTTCGGTTGTTGGGTGGATGTTCATGCTGTAAAACCGTTGTCTAAATCGGATGTTGCTTTAAATGATAGTCGTATGGAGGAGATCGAATCGGCAGCAGCTTATATGCTGGTAGATGAAGCTCAAGACCTTTCAACGTATGAAGAAACGAGGTATGAGTGTTAACCGTTGCGGGAATTATTGCCGTGGGCGGCTTATTTTTTACACCAATTGGTAGGCTTATTTTGTTTTTTTCAATTTCAGTTTTAATGAATCCAATTGTTCTTTTTATTATTACGGTATTAGGTTTAACAATTTTGAGGAGCAAATGATTAGAGTTAAATTCAAGCACGTATTGTATGGACAAGAGTTTTCAGTTGTGGCATCAGCAAAAGACGTTGACTCTTACGGAG
>Ga0172372_10002063_pt1 | contig 30800 bp, 31 predicted proteins | sample LakKiv5m_2_FD_114544 | JGI IMG/M metagenome (GOLD analysis project Ga0172372, IMG submission 114544) | Freshwater microbial communities from Kabuno Bay, South-Kivu, Congo - kab_092012_9.5m | ecosystem: Environmental > Aquatic > Freshwater > Lake | place: Democratic Republic of the Congo...
ATCCCGCAGGGGGGATGCCTCACATGCTCGTCTCTGCGGGAGCCCGATCCTGCTCCTGTCTCGGTCATCCTCGTGACGCGCGCTGTGAATCCTGGTGGCCAGGATTCGAATTCGAATCCTAGTACGCCCGCTTCAAAAACAAAAAACCCGCACAGTCTTATCAACTGTGCGGGCCTCGTGTTTGGTTGGGGTACTAGGATTCGAACCTAGGAATGACGGAATCAAAATCCGGTGACTTACCACTTGTCGATACCCCACCAAGTAAATGGTAGTGGGGAAGCCTTAGCACGGTCATTTCGGAGGGGCAATGGACTTTTCGAGTGCTTTTTACCGGCATTGCTCAAGCCGGTGCGGGGCGTGCACAAAGCAACTGCTTTCGAACCGGCAGGTCCGGTTCACTACGACGCGGAAATCGCCCAGGATTGTAGGACTCCAAGAGGGAGTAGGGGTCGGAGACGCACTCACCGTAGGAGCGGGAGAGGGCATCGGGGAAGGTGAGGCCGAGGGGGCCGCCGAGGGACTTGTAGCTGGCGATGGGGCGGGCTGGGGAATTGCCGCAGGCGGATTCAAGAGCCAGACGGAGTCGAAACGGATTTTGGGTTTGTCGGGGTCCTCACACCCAAGTTCTCCGCTCAAAGTGAGCAAGCCTTCAACGCGGCAGTCGCCCATGCCAGAGCCATCTTCTGCGAAAATCAAATGGGGCCTCTTCTCAATTGGGATGGAGAATCGCCCGTCCGGAAGCACTTGCCAAGTCACTTCAAAATCCAGTTCCCGAATCCGAATGGTTAAAAGTCTTTTTCTGCAATCGGCCTGCATGAGGACCGCAGGTGCCGGAATTTTGAGTCGCAGAGAATCGAGCCCAGACGCGCCACAATCCCAGAGACCCCCGGCGACAGATTCAGGGTCCGATAAATTCCCCAGCGGGCAGATGCTTCCGAAGCGGAACTCCCCCGAGACGGGAACGTGTCCGGGCTCCTCAGTCTCGGGCGAGTCTTCCTCAAAGGTGTCGGAGCTATCAGGGGAGGGGCTCGGGTCGGCTTGCGATATTCCTTGCAGCTTGAGGGGATCTTGCACTTTGGCGCAGGCACTCGCTGCTGCCACCAGCAAAAGGACCCCCATCACTCTCAGCGCAACCTGAAGCACACCACTGAATTTGGAATTGAATGTCGCCATGAACTCGCCCCCCGGCTTGATGAAGAACCGGGGTGCAAATTATGGCGCATGGTCAGCGGGTCGGCACGAGCAAATGCGAGGTCGTCGAAGCGACTGCCTGCGTGAGTCGCGCCATATACTCAAAATTGAGGACATCCGGGCGGTCGCAGGCTTTGTGATAGCAGGGATTGGCATCTCCCCCGAAAAAGTTCTGCGCCACGACAATGGCCGGAATGTTTGCCCGCCAGAAACTCGCATGATCGCTCCGATTGGTGCAGGCCGACACGCGGGTCAGCGGCAATTGCAGGGCGGTGATTGCGCTTTGGAGGGACTCGGACAGAAAGACCGAATCGCCCCGGTCACAGTCGATGGTGTGGAATCCTCCATCGCCCTTGGAATGATATGCAGTCATCTCGAGGTTGATGACACCCAGAATTCGCGCCCGCTCCTCCGCAGTGAGGGATTGCACATATCGGAACGATCCGATGAGTCCCTGTTCTTCCTGATCGAAAGCCACGATCCGCAAGGTGTGGGTGAATTCGCGATTGGCCAGGGCGCGGGCGATCGCCCAAGCGGAAACTGTACCCGTTCCATCGTCATCGGCGCCCGGGCATTGCACGCTGTCGAGGTGAGAAGTCAGGATGAGTACTTTCGAAGCCGGATCCGTCCCCTTCTTTTCGGCTACAAAATTGTTGCCGAACGAATACGTCTGCAGACTCACTTCGAAACCCGCATCCCGATACAGGTTGGATAGGTGTTTGCGTGCCTTGGACTTGCCGGTTTCGCTTCGCCTTTCTTGAATCCGCACCTCGATGCCTTCCAGGCGGACCGGGGCATCTCCGGAGAGCTCGGATACGCGCTGCCTGAGATCCCCCGGTGCGATATCAAATCTTTCAAAACTCCCGGCCGCCAATACCGAAACTGGAGGCGGCGGGACTCTTCGAACCGACTCGTAGGCTTGCCGGTCCGTGCGCCAGTCGAGGGCTTCGTCGTGGTCATCGGAGGTGCGCAGGGCGAACGCACTCCAAGAAGTCAGAGAAAGGATCAGGATGGCTGCAAGGACAATGCTGCGATTTCTCATGGTGTTCAAAGGAGACCACGGTCACCGATTTGACTCAAGCTGCTTGCCTCCGATAGGAAGCCCGGATGCGCGTTTCCGATTCGATCATGGCTCCGCCCGGCTTGATTGATCGCCACTCCAAAGCTTTGGGGTGGATGGTCGTGAGCGGGGTCGGCTTTACTTTCATGTCGCTCCTGGTGAGGCGCTTGGCCAAGGGAGGTGTGGACCAGAGCTCGCTCGTTTTCTTTCGTTCCCTCGTCAATGCGCTCGTGGCACTTCTGTGGGTGGCAATCCGGCGAAAAAGAATCTGGCCGGGTCATTACAAAAAGATTCTGGTGGTGCGCGGGGTTTTTGGTTTTCTCTCGCTCGGTTGTTTTTTCTACGGCCTCAGTCATTTGCCACTGTCGATCGCTTCGCTCCTCAATTGGAGCGCGCCGGTGTTTGTCCTGCTTTTTTCGCGCCTTTTTCTCAAGGAAAGACCCCAATCCGGCTTTGCCCTCAAGGTCGGCCTCGTGGTTCTGGGGCTACTCTTCGTGCTTTCCCCCCAGGAGGACACCCACCAGTGGGACGAGTATCCGCTGCACGCCGTGCTGGTCGGAGTCCTGGGGGCGGTATTTGCCGGCGCAGCCTACACAGCGGTGCGTGCGGCGACCGCTCAAGTATCGACCGATCTGATCGTACTCTGGTTCACCGGTATTTCCTCGCTGCTTGCTCTGCCTTGGTTCTTGGGGGCCGCCCCGAATTTGCCGGAGGCGCGGGTGCTTTTTGAACTGGTGCTCATGGGCTTTTTTGCGTCCTTGGGTCAGATTGCGATGACTCAGGGGTACCGCTACGCTCCGGCAAGCACGGTGAGTTCCATGGGTCTGATGAATGCTTGTTTTTTTGCGGTCGCCGGCTGGTGGGCGTTTGATGAAACACTGAGTGCCATCCAACTCGTGGGGATGGCGCTCACCGGAGCCGGGGTGGCCTGGCTCGGAGTTCCACCTCGAAACAAAACGTCCCTCGCATCTTCGTCACTGGTCTAATGCCGCAATCCTGAAGTACATTGGCGACACCATGCCCGACACTGCGATTCAGTCGCCGTTCCAAGACCCACCCTGGTATGATCCCCTTTCGCCCATGGGGTCGGCTGTCCGTTATGTTGCTTCCCTCTCGGGCCTGTTCAACTGGGTTGGAATCTACGTCCTCGAAGGCGACACCCTCGTGCTGGGTCCCTACATCGGGGCGGAGACGGAACACACTCGCATCGCCGTCGGCGTCGGAGTTTGTGGAACGGCTGTGGCCGAGAACTCGGACCAGAATGTTCCCGATGTCAGAGACCGGGAAAACTACCTCGCTTGCAGTCTAGAGACCCGGTCCGAACTTGTTGTCTTGATTCGTGAACCGTCCGGAACGATTCTGGGACAGATCGATATCGATAGTCACACTCCCGGCGCCTTTGGCGTCGAGGAAGAAGAAGCCGTCCGCAAGGTTGCGCGGGAGCTTGGAGAACGATGGCCAAAAGCAAAAAGCTGACCCCGACGCTGGATCACTTCCTTTTCAATTCGCCCCAGCAGAAACTGCTCCGGTTTCTTTTGACGGCGCCCACGACTACCTTTCAGCTTCGGGTGCTGACTTCCAAGATCAAAAACATTCGGGGCATCGGCGGGCCCGAGGGACAACTCGAAGTCCTCCAAGAGCTCGAAGAACTCGGCATGGTGGAGTTCCTCGATAATCGTCGCTCGGTGAGGCTGGTCAACGAGCACTACGCCGTGCCCAAGCTCAAGGCGCTCTCTTCCGTCATGGATCTGGAGGGACTCAGGCCGTTGCTCGAGCCCCTTTGCCGGCGCGGCTTCCTTTTTGGCAGCCGCGGAACCGGCAGGAATCGGACGGACAGCGATTTTGATATCTTCGTCACGGGCGACAATGCGGACGAAATCCGCCGGGTGGCCGAGAGCTTCCCGCTCGGACGTGATATCGAGGTCGTGATCTGGAGCGAAACCGATTACGAGCAGCTTGAAACCAAGGATCCCGGACTGGCGGTCAAGCTGGCCAAGGGCGTTCAACTCTGGGGGCCGCAGTGGTGAATTCGACGGGCGCAGTCATGACGGAGGGTCGGGCAGTGGTGAAAAAATATTGGATTCTTGGAACGCTTTTTCCAGCTTTGGTCATTCTCGATCAGGCCACCAAGCAGTTGATTCACTCGCGTTTCAGGTTGCACGAGTCGATTCCCGTCATCGAAGGCCTTTTCAATATCACTTATGTCCGCAACACAGGGGCGGCCTTTGGCATGCTGGCGGATGCCAATCCCGCTTTCCGGGTGCCTTTTTTCATCATCGTCCCGCTCATCGCCCTCGGTTCCATCGGGTGGATGTTCCACAAGCTCGAAGCGCGCGACTTGCGCATGGCGTTCTCGCTCACACTTGTCCTGGCAGGTGCGATCGGCAATCTGATCGATCGCATCATCTATGGTTTCGTCATCGACTTCCTGTCTTTTCATCACGCAAGTCTTGGCCAGTTTCCGGCCTTCAATGTGGCGGACTCGGCCATCACGGTCGGTGTCGGTCTTCTGATGATCGACATGCTCAGAAATCCCAAGGCGTTCGAAACGGAAAAAAACTGAATTCCCGGGCAGCGCTGCTGCCGGATCGAGGCGAGGTCAGACGATATGTATCCGATACTTTTTCAAGTCGGCCCCATCACCATCCACACGTACGGCTTCCTGATTGCTTGCGGCTTTCTCACCGCGCTTCAGGTGATCAAGCGGCTTTCGGCTCGATATCAACTGGATGTCGACCGGATGCTCGATCTCTCCTTCTGGTCGCTCATGGTGGGATTTGCAGGGTCCAGACTGCTCTTTGTGATCACGAAGCTGCCCACTTTCCTCGCCGATCCGGTCGGCATTTTCCGGGTTTGGGAAGGCGGGCTGGTGTTCCTGGGGGGCCCCATTGCCGTGATTCCCTTTGCCATGTGGTACACGCGCAAGCACAAGCTGCCCATGTGGCGGGTCATGGACGTCATGATTCCGGGACTTGCGATCGCCCACGTCATGGGACGCATGGGGTGCATTGCGGCAGGTTGTTGTTACGGCAAGCCCACCGGCGGGGATTGGGGTTTTCGGTTCAATTCGGAGCTGGTGGATATATCGCTCCGCGGGGTTCCGCTTCATCCGACCCAGCTCTACGAGGCGGTTTCGGTTTTCATCCTGTTTCTGGGACTCTTGTGGGTTCATCGCACCAAGAAGTTCGATGGTCAGGTCATCCTGACCTACCTCATGGGATATCCGATCATCCGGAGCATCGTGGAGACTTTCCGTGGCGACACGATTCGCGGATTCGTGATCGAGGGCGTGCTTTCCACAAGTCAGTTCCTTTCGATTCTGATTTTCATCGCAGCGCTCGTCACGACCGTTGTCCGTCTCAATCATCGCAAGACTACGACCACTGATGGAGTCCGGGGATGAGGTTTTTTGGTGTCCGGGCGGTAGCGCTCCTGGCAGCCATTCTCGCCTGCGGCCGGGTGCAACCGGGTGCAAGTGCCGGCGAACTCATCGATCAGATGGGACGAACGGTTCGGGTGCCGGCCAAGGCCGAGCGCATCGTGACACTCGCGCCTTCGCTGGGGGAATTGGCAGCGGACATACTGGGTACGGGGCTGGAACGCATTGTCGGCGTCAGCGAGTACTCGGACCAGCCCGCCGCCCTGAAGCGGTTACCGAGTGTCGGGCCGTTCAATCAGGCGAACTTGGAGAAAATAGTCTCGCTCAAGCCGGACCTCGTGCTTGCCACGGCCGATGGCAACTCCAAGGATCAGATTGCAAGGCTCACCGAGCTTGGGATTTCGGTCGTGGTGGTGTCTTCCACGACCCTGGAGGAAGTCGGCGAGTCGATGCGCCTCGTGGGGCGGGCGCTCGGGAGGGAGTCCCATGGCAATGATATGGCAAGTCAGTTTTTGCTCGGAATCTCTCGAATCCGGGAAAGAGCCAAGGGTAGGTCTATATCACCCCGCGTATTGATTCAGGTCGGAGATGATCCACTTGTCGTGGCCGGCGCGAGTTCTTTTGTTTCCCAGTCGCTCGTCGCGATCGGTGCCAAGAATCTCTACTCCGAAACAGCACCCGCATATCCGCGGCCTGCACTCGAAGATGTCGTCCGCCGGAATCCGGATGCGATCCTGATTCTGACCATGGGATCGGACGAAGCTCCCTACCGAAAGAGTGCGGCAAGGTGGAGCTCTTTCAAGACGATTGCTGCGGTCCGGGAGGGTAGAGTCAGAATTGTCCGAGGCGACACGATCGTACGGCCGACCCTCCGGCTGCTCGAAGGCATGGCGGTTCTTGAAAAGGCCATTTTTGGTGACAAGCAGGCAACCCAGGCCTTTCTGCGTAAGGGAAAGGACCCGTGAGTGTCATGAGGGCATTCACTGAAGGTTCGAGCGAGGCTCGATCGAGATCTTTGGTGCTGTTCGGAATCCTTGCGTGGATCCTCGCCATCGCGGCCGGGTTGTATTTGGGCGCGGTGGCCGACGCAGACTGGAGTCTGATCCGCGAGCTCAGACTGCCACGGGTGGTCCTGGCCGGGGCCATCGGAATGGGTCTTGCGATATCGGGCGCGGCCCTGCAGGCGATTTTCACCAACCCCCTGTGCGAACCTTATACTTTGGGTATATCATCGGGCGCCGCACTGGGCGCCGTCCTGGGCGCTACGCTGGATCTCGACTGGAATTTTTCGGGCCTCGCGGGACCCGCATTCGGCGGAGCTCTTGTTTTCACGCTGATCCTGCTCGGCGTCGCCTCCCGGACCGGGGTTGGTACGCTCGGCCTTCTGCTCACGGGAGTCATGCTGAGTTTTCTGGGATCCTCGCTCGTCGCACTTTGGATGGCTTTCGCCGATTCCAATGGGATCCAAGGCGCACTGGTCTGGCTCATGGGAACTCTTTCGCGTGCGCGACTTCAAGGAGCTTTGATCACCTTGATCTGCACGGTCTCGCTCAGTATCGGAATCTGGAGCCGCTGGCGGGAGCTGGATGCGTTACTCTTGGGCGAGGAGGGCGCTGCCGCTCTTGGTGTGTCTGTCTCCCAGGCAAGAAAGCGCCTCATGCTTTTGAGTTCCTTGCTGGTCGGCATCTGCGTCAGTGGTGGCGGAATGATCGGATTCGTGGGGCTCATGGTCCCCCATTTTCTACGTGGGCGGGTGGGTTCTCTTCACCTCAGGCTCCTGCCCTTGTGCGGAATCTGGGGCGCTGCCTCTCTCACTGCGGCGGACACTTTCGCGCGAGTCGCCGCCAGGCCCTATGAATTGCCCGTGGGGGTCGTGACCGCCCTGATCGGTGCGCCGCTTTTTGTCCTGATCCTGCTCAAGGGGCTTCGGCCGGGTTCCCGGAGTCCGCGGAGGGCAGCATGAGTCACGAGCTGGGACGGCCTCCCGTTCTCGGGGTCTACGGCCTCAGTTTCGGCTACCGCAATTCGGTGCCCGGGCGTGCGGCCGTGCATGAGGTCTCTTTTGAAATCGAAGAGGGCGAATTCGTAGCCCTTCTCGGACCCAATGGATCGGGGAAGTCGACCCTCCTCAAACTGATATCAGGCGTGCAGGGTTTTGATTCGGGTTGCGGCGAGGGGCAGGTTCGTTTCGAGGGACGGGACTTCTTCGGCTTGCCGCCTGCCGTGCGTGCCGCCCGAATCAACTATATCGGGTTTGGCTGGGCGGGCGAGTTTCCGCTCACGGCTTTCGAGGCGGTTCTCATGGCCCGTTCCATCGGGGGGGCGAGTCTCTTCAGGGCGGCCGGGCCGGGTGATATCCAAGCGGTCGAAAACGCCATGCGACTTTGCGGCTGCCTGGAGCTCGGGCATCGGGATCTGCGGGAGTTGAGCGGAGGAGAGCGTCAGCTGGTGGCGCTGGCGCGGGGGATCGCCCAAGGCGCCCGGGTCCTGCTCCTGGACGAAGCGCTCTCGCAAATGGATCTTCATCATCAGGCCAGGATGGGGGAGCTCCTCAAGGCACTCTGCCGCGAACAAGGATATACGGTTCTATTGGTATCTCATGACTGGAATCTGGCGACCGAGTGGGCAACCCGTTGTGTGCTTCTCAGGGCAGGGCGATTGCACAAGCAGGGCACCTGCGAGGAAGTCGTCAACTCGCCGACCCTGGGTGAGCTCTATCCGGAGGCCCCCGTCTGGGTGGGACGGCACCCGGTTCACGGGGGCCCGAAAATTTTCTTCGGCTCAAAGATATAAGGTTGCCCCGAAGGTCCAAGTGTCGGCAGCCACGGGTTCGACCACCCGGGCAAATCCGAGGTCAAAAGATATCTTAGGTCCGAGCCAGCCCCCGCCCAGCCCCCAGCCGCTCCCGTAGGTGCGGATCGCCTGCGCCCGTGCGTCCCGGAAAACTCCGGTCCGCAGGAATACATCCTTGAATACCACAAATTCCGCGCCGAGCTCGTAGCCGAATCTGCGGCCCAAGGACTCCGGGAGGTCCGGTGTGTAATGCGGGTCGAGGTAAAGCAGCAGCATCTGCATGATATTGAATTTGGTACCGAGCGCGATTTCCCGATACAAACCTTCCCGCTTTGCGCTCCCGGACTGGAAAAGGTTGTCGACCACGAGTGCTGCCTGGACCTCGGGCGTCACGATGCCCGTGAATGAGAACGAACCCTCGGAAACCACCCGGGATCGATCGGGGTCCATTTGGAATTTAGCGCCGAGTCCAAATCCCATGCGTTTGAGAAAACTGCGGGAGGCCCCGACATGGATCATCGAGCCATCCGTGAATTGCGTGTAGGCAAGTCCGGCTTCGAACAACGGACTGCGGCCATCCTGAAGTGAAACCTGATAGTTCCTGCCCTGGCCCACTCCTTGGCTCGACGGAGCGTCCGCGGTTGGAGCGAATGTGGAATAAGTGACCCCGGCGGATACACGCTCCTGCAAAAAAGCGGCAAACGACGGATTCAGGAGAATCGCGTCGTTAAGTAGGGGGCCTGCCCGTCCGGCACCTCCCAACGCGACAGTACGGGGGGACTGAAAGTCCGATGCTTCTGATCGGGTACTGGGACTCAAGCCCAAGAACCCCAGTATCAAGGCAGAGCATAGCGATTTAATCATCGATCGGGCTCCCTTCATGAAAAACACGTTTGACATGATATGTTATCCTCGCTAAACGCCCCACCACCTATGACATTGAAGCAGAAGAAGTTGAAAGGCTTCAAGGACGAGCTTCTCGCTCGTCGTGAGCAATTGGCAAATGATCTTCGCGTCGCGACCGCAGAACTTCTTGAAGATGAGCCGGGCTATTCCGACTCGATTGATCAGGCATCTGCGGAGACGGCCCGGAATCTCACTCTCAAGATCAAGAATCGGGAGCGGGATGACCTCTGGCAGATCGATGATGCCCTGAAGAGGATCGAGGATGGCACATTCGGCGATTGCGAGCGCTGCGGGGACGACATCTCCGAAGCTCGCATGCGTGCGCGCCCCTCGGCCATGCTGTGCATTCAGTGCCAGTCGGAGGCGGAGATGGAAGACAGCCGCCTTCAGGCCTATCGGTTCTGATTGCGTTCCGGACGGGTTAATCCCTACCCAGGTGAGTCGATTCAGTTTAGCTTTGTAAAGGACGGAGGCACTGCGCCTTCGTCCTTTCTTTTTTTCGGAGGGGTTGTCGTGACTGCGTTTCGAAAAAGTACCTTGCTCGCGCTGGGCGCATTTCTGATCCTGGGCGGCGGCGGCTCGGAAGCCGCCATTCCTCCTGCTGAATATATCATCAAGAAGATCGCGAGCCGTCGTTCGACCACTAAATGGCTCAAGCTTACGAGTCAGGTTCAGGTCGCTATTTCCGAGGAAGGCGAGCCGGCGGACAGCAAGTCCGGGTTCGCCCGGTTCAAGGTCCTGACCTTGGTGGATCAGGCCTCGCGCAAGATCAAAGTTCGAGTTCAGGATGAGTCCGGCACCGACCTTCTTACGACAGAGCGTTCGCTGACCGATGATTCGCCCACGCTCCAGGGACAGACCTTTGGCCGGTTGCTTTTTGACAGTTCAACTCAGGACCTGCTGCAGCGGTTCAAGGCTTTTGAAATACCTGTTCTGTCCAGCGATGAACTCCTTTCGCAGTTCGAAACCGAGCCCGAGCGGCGGGACGCGGAGCAAAGCACCTTGAAGCGACTCGATGGAAAAGTGGTCTGGGTGCTCGGAAAGTCGGCTGGTCCGCGCGCGTGGATCGAGAAGGACAGTTATATACCGATGCTCTTCGAAATGCCGGTCGCGGGCGGCCTGACCCGCTCGTTCAGGCTTCGGAACGCGCGCGTGCTGCAGGATCATCCGTTACCGCTGAGCTGGGCGCTGTCGATCGCCAAGTCCGGCATCACCGACGCGAACGCGGAAAAAGTCCTCATTCGAGAAGATATCACCGAGGCGCTCGCCCTGGCCGAAGCTCCCGCCAGCCAACTCGCGAAAAGCCTCAAGGCAGGAGAATATACTGCGGCCGGGGAGGCGCTTCCCTCCGAGGTTCGCGCGCTGATTGAGAGATACCTAGCCCTTTATCGTTAGCAGGAGCGAAGCGCTTGCCGGAATCATCGTCCTCCGAATGGATTTTGTCGGTTGCCATCCCAAGGCCCTTGGATGGTTTGTTCAGCTACCGTCTTCCGGCTGAGCTTCGGGGACGGGTGCGCGTGGGGGGATGGGTCAAGGTTCCATTCGGAAGGGTCTCGACCCACGCTTATATCATCGAACCCCCCAAGCCGATCAGTGAACTTGCCGCGGGCCTGGATCCGGCCCGACTCAAGAATGTCCTTGAAGTGGGAGGCGACGAGCCTGTTTTGACGGAGGACACCTTGGCTTTGTGTCGGTGGGCCTCGGAATACTACCGCTCGGCCTTGGGCGAAGTGCTCCAAGCGGCTGCCCCCGCTGCAGTGCTGGGACTGAGGACTTCGGCCCGAAGCGCACCCCGGAAATGGAAACCCAAGTACGGCCTCAAAGATGCGGAGGGGCTGGCCCTGACGGATGAACAGCTTCAAGCGGTTCACGCTTTGGATGCGCTCCGTTTGGATGCAGCCAAGGGAAAAACCGCGCTCCTGGAGGGAGTGACCGGAAGCGGCAAAACGGAGGTGTACCTTGAAATCGCCCGGCGCACCCTCAGGGAGGGGCGGGGTGTGTTGCTCATGGTGCCCGAGATCGCTCTCACACCTCAGCTCCACGAGCGGCTCGAGTCCGGTCTGGGAGAAGCAGTGGGGCTTTGGCATTCTGCCATGCCGGCCGGCAAACGGCGGGATCTGGGTGCGGCGTTGCGCTCGGGTGAGATGCGGGTGGTGGTCGGTGCTCGATCCTCGGTTTTTGCACCCATTCCTCGACTCGGGCTGATCGTGGTCGACGAGGAGCATGACCCCACCTACAAACAGGAGGACCGGGTTCGATATCACGCGCGCGATCTCGCCGTCGTGCGCGCGCGCTTCGCGGGTGCGCTCACGATCCTGGGGAGCGCCACCCCGAGCTTCGAGACCCGGGAACGGGTTCGCGAGGGAAAATATGCGCTGACCCGGCTCACGCGGAGAATCGCCCGATCGGGACTTCCTCAAGTGGAACTGATCGATCTCTGTGATGCCGAGCGGGTGGAGGATTCGCGTTCGCCGCTCGCTCGGAAGACGCTGAATGATATCAAGGCCACGGTGGAGTCAGGGCAGCAGGTGATGATTTTTTTGAATCGCCGGGGGTTTGCCGCCTTTGTTGTTTGCGAATCCTGCGGTGAGACTCCGGGTTGCCCGAACTGCTCCATATCACTCACCTTGCACAAGCGCGCCTCGCAGCTGCGCTGCCACGTGTGCGCTCATTTCGAACCGATTCCGGATCGCTGCCGCAAGTGCGGAGGGCATGAGCTGGCGCCCGTCGGGGCGGGAACGGAGAGCTTGGAAGACCAGCTGCCCGAGCTGCTGCCGGGAGTGCGTCTCCTCCGGCTGGATCGCGATCAGGTCACGAGCGCTTCGCGCCTGGATCAGATCCTGACCGAATTCCGGGAGCGCAAGGCTGATATTCTTCTTGGCACGCAGATGCTCGTCAAAGGTCACGATTTTCCGGGCGTGACCTTGGTTGTGGTCATCCTCGCAGACGCACTTTTCCGCTGGCCTGATTTTCGCGCACCCGAGCGCGCTTACCAGATTCTGCTCCAAGTGGCCGGGAGGGCTGGTCGGGGCGAACAGGCCGGCCGGGTCCTGATTCAAACTTTCCAACCCGAACACCCGGTGCTTCAGGTCCTCTGCGGCAGGCTCACCGAGGAGCAATTCATCGAGTCCGAGCGCACGCTGAGACTCGAGCTTGGGTACCCACCATTCAAAAGGCTTCTCCGGCTCCGGGTGGAGAGTTCGGAACGTGAAAAAGCCCGGACCGAAGCCGCATCTCTCGCCGACGCCATCATCGAGGGGATCTCGGATCCCGATCTCGGAGTGCTCGGCCCGAGCGAAGCGTTTCTCGAGCGAGCCAAAGGAATTTGGCGCTGGGACCTTTTGATCAAGGCGGGCAATGTGGGCTTGCTGCAAAAGGTTCTTGCGGGATCCCGCGCCTGGGCTCAGGGACGCGACGTCAATTTAGTGGCAGATGTGGATCCTCAAGGAATCGGCTAGACTGTCAGGGTCATGAGCCAAAAGCCGAGTGCGGGTGCTAAAAAAGAAGAATCCGTTGATCAGAAGATAGCAAGCGGTCGCGGTCAGGCGCTTCGTGACCGCATTCAGGCTCAGATGGATCAAGCCGCGGAAGCGCACCGCCGCGAGCTCTTCCGGCATCGCATCGAACTTGCCCGGGGCGGCGTTCGCAGTTACGCGCTCCGAAGAATTCCCGAGGCGGTAAAAGCCTTCTCGACCTACCTGCAAATTCTGGAGGATTGGAAGAGTGTACCCGAAGGCGGACTGACTCCAGCCCTGTTTGATCCCAAGGAGGATGCAGCGGAACTGCTTTTGATATCAGGTGTGTATTGGGATCTCGTCAAGCTCTACGATCGGACCAAGTCCGCCGAGCGTTACGCCGAGTTCATGGGTTACATCGACAAGTATGTCGAATTCACCGTGGGACAGCCGTACCGAGCGCTGGCCGCCGAGACGGTCCGCAAGTACATGGTGTCCGACAAGCCAGTCCACAAGAAGGAATTCAAGGAGCTCTACAAGAGGATTGCCGACTCTCAATGTTTTGTCGCCACGGCATTGGTGGACGTGCAAGCCTCGGAGACCACACCAACTCTCAGGCGTTTCCGGGACGAAGTGCTCAAGGCGGACAAATTTGGCCGCGTGATTGTCTATATCTATCAGGATTTGCGCGCCGGAGTGCTGCTGGCCGCGATCACCGAGCAGTTGCCCGGGTTTTGCCGGGCATGGCTTGGCCGACTTCTGGACGAGGCGGCCAAGCGAGCGGAAAAATACCTCAGTTCAGGGAATTCCAGATTCTTTCCGGACGGAAAGTGACCGCTTTGTCTTCCCAGTTGATCTGGAGCGACAGCCAGACCACGAAAGCTCTTCCGCGGATGTTGTCGAAAGGCACGAAGCCCCAGGCGCGGCTGTCGTTGGAGTGGTCCCGATTGTCGCCCATCACAAAGTACTGGCCATCCGGTACTTTCCAGACGGCTTCTTCCTCGCCAAAGGGCGGGTCCATCATCTGATCCAGCATCATCAGGTGCCGGGCTTGGTCCAGGCTCTCGTTGTACAGGATCGGATCGCGGTAGATATCCGCATCGAGTCTGGCCAGGACCTCGGTTCTTTCAGCCCCGGTGATCTCCTCCTTGGGAACCGGCTTGCCGTTCACGGAAACTTCCTTGCCGTTGGTGCGGACTTCATCTCCGGGAAGGCCGACCACTCGTTTGATATAATAGAGGCTCTCGTCCTTGGGGTAGACGAAGACCACGATATCGCCGCGCTTGGGGCCTTCGCGCTTGACGATGTAGATCGGCTTGTCACCGATCCAATCCGAAAAGGGCACTTTGATCCCGTAGGCCATCTTGTTCACAAAGATGTGATCGCCGATCAGCAGGGTCGGGATCATGGAGCCGCTCGGGATCTTGAAGGCCTCCACCAGTGTGGAGCGGATTCCGAAAACCAGCAGGAGTGCGATGGAGATCGAAACCACGTTCTCGATGAGAACGCTTTTCCAGCTCGGATTGGGTTGTTCGGGGGCCGAAGCCTCGGCCATCTGAGGCGTTGGCGTTTTGCCGGGTGCTTGTGGGTCGGATGGATTCATCGGGTATTCGTCCTTGGCATCGATGCGCTTTCCGAGTCACCATACCTTCAGGAACCGGCAGCCGAGTAGCCCAAACTTGCAACCCGGGCCGCTTTTCCGGCGGAATGGAATGACATGAGGACCTTGGATCGCTATCTGGCAGTGATTTACCTGAAGAACCTCGCAGTGAGCCTGCTGGGGCTGGCTTTCATTTTCACGCTGCAGGGATTCCTCTACGATCTGACGGACAACGACTACCCCCTGAGTCAGATTCTGACCTATCACGCCTACGCTGCTCCCGATGTCGCCGCCCGCATGGCGCCTCCCGCGGTCATGCTCGCTACTTTGACGACGCTGTCGGGCCTGAATCGGACTCATGAGCTTACGGCGATTTTCTCCATTGGTGTGAGTTTGAAGCGTCTCGTGCTGACGCTCCTCTCGCTGAACTTCATGTTCTGCTGCTTCCTGCTCGTCGTGCAGGATCGGGTGCTTCCGCCGGTATATCGCGAGAAAACGCTGTTTTATTGGCGGGAGATGAAAAACAAGCCGGACTACTTCATGGACTTCCGGCAGAACAAGGTCTGGTATCGTTCCAAGAACACCATCTACAATCTGCGTTCCTTCACGCGCGAAAGCCGGACGATCCAAGGGATGAACGTGTACTCGTTCGACGATCGCTTCAAGTTGGCCGAGGTTCTCTCCGCCGAGCGCGGTGTCTATAATCCCGAGCAGAAGACGTGGAGTCTCGAGGCCGGCACCGTGACCGTCTTCTCATCGCACGACGATGTGCCGCTCACTCGCAAATTCAAGACAAAACCCCTCATGATTCCGGAGGCTCCGTCCGACTTCGTCGAGCTCGAAAAAGAAACCGATGCTCTCCGTCTCAAGGATCTCTGGGCTTACATCAAGCGAGCCAAACGCTCGGGAGCACCGGCCGAGTTTTACGAATCCAAATTTCATTCGCGCATCAGCATGAGTTTCACTCCGATCGTAATGTGCCTGCTCGGTGTTCCTTTTGTCGTCCGGCGCACACGCGACGGAGGCATGGCACGTGACCTCGGCATTGGCCTTGCCGTCACGTTTTTCTATTGGCTTTTCTATTCCGTGAGCTTATCCCTAGGGACCAATGGTGCGCTGCCGCCGTGGCTCGCTGCATGGCTTCCTAGCTCGATCTTCGCAGCTGTGGCGGTAGCGCTCATTGCTCGCCCTCAGAAGTAATCCCGAAGCCCGTTCATTCATGGCCAAACTCAAGATTTACACGTTCCCCGATGAAGTTCTCGCCAAAAAGGCGCTCCCGATTGCCCATGTGGATGCTTCGTTTCGTAAGCTCGCCGACGACATGCTCGAGACCATGTACGACGCGCCGGGGATCGGCCTTGCCGCAAACCAGGTGGGGCTGCTCCAGCGGATCATTGTCGTCGATACGGATTTTGAAATGGAGGAGCTACCAGAAGGGGTTGAGCCTCCGTCCGGCGCGGAGGTGGTGGGGAAGTCCGTCATTGTTGGAAAAAATCCGCAAGTGTTCATCAATCCGGAAATTGTTCACCAGGAAGGCACCATTACCTTTGAAGAAGGGTGTCTTTCGGTACCCGAGTACACTGCCGAAGTGCGGCGGGCCGAGAAGATCAAGATCCAGTTCAAGGACGTCGATGGCGTCGGCAAGACCCTGAGTGCGGATGGGCTGCTTGCGATCTGTATTCAGCATGAAATGGATCACTTGGACGGAAAGCTCTTCATCGACCGTTTGAGTCCTGTCAAAAAAGAATTCGCCCGTAAGAAGCTCCGCAAGGAGCGACTGGAGCGGGAGAAGGAAGACCTCCTGCGGATGGAGGCCATGTCCCGGGGCGGACCCATGCCCGTGAGTTCACGCTCTTCTAAAAAGGGTATTTGAGTCAAAAAGCGATTCGTGGGAACTCATCGAATGATGACTCCAGAATCGAATTCTTCCAGGCCCGCATCATCGGGCCGCCTCCGTGTCGTGTTCATGGGAACGCCTGATTTCGCTGTTCCCGCACTCAAGGCCATTTCCGAGCACCATGATGTTGTTGCCGTCTACACGCAACCCGACAAGCCCGTCGGCCGGGGATTGGAGCTCAAGCCTCCGCCGGTAAAAGCCGAAGCTTTGAGGCTTGGGATCGATGAAATTCACCAGCCGCTCAAGTTGTCCTTGCCCGGTGAGTTCGAGAAGCTGGAAGTCCTGCAACCTGATATCATCGTGGTTGTTGCATACGGGCAGATCTTGCGTCGCAACGTCCTCGAACTTCCTCGTCTCGGTTGCGTCAATATTCATTCCTCGCTTCTGCCGCGCTGGCGGGGAGCGGCCCCGATCCAAAGAGCTCTTCTGGAGGGTGATGCCGAAACCGGTGTGGCGACGATGAAATTGGTCGAAAAGCTTGATGCTGGAGATGTCCTTCTTGAAGCGCGCACGCCGATATCATCCAAGGATACGTCGCAGAGCCTTCATGATCGTCTGGCCGAAATGGGAGCGGAGCTGATCGTACCGACACTCGAGGGCCTCGGTCGCGGCACCTTGAAGGGAAGCGTCCAGGACGAATCCAAAGTGACTTATGCCGCCAAGCTCGCCAAGGAAATGGAGTGGCTCGATCCATGGACGCGACCCGCGTCCGCTCTGGATCGGCAAGTGCGGGCGCTGACTCCCTGGCCGGGAACGAGCATCCTCCTTGCGATCAACGGAAAGCGCGAGCGGCTCAAGATCAAAGGAGTGCAGCCGCGAGCCGAGATATCGGCCCGGGAGGGCGAGCTATTCGAGAAATTTGGAATGCTTCTTTTGGGGACGCCTCAAGGAGCGCTCCAGATCGAGCGCGGCCAGTGGGATGGAAGAAAGGAAATGGACGCAGCCTCGCTGCTCAACGGCTTGAAGGGGCGCGACGTGGCCCTGCCGCTCGCATGCGTCAGGCCGGAGGAGACTCTCTGATATGAAAAAGAAACCCGCATCCGCCCGTGCGGCGGTCTCGAAGTCCGGCGTTCTGCTGGCGCCCTCCATCCTCTCAGCGGATTTTTCGGACCTTAAGAATGATATAAAATCGGTGGAACAAGGGGGCGCCGACTGGCTCCATCTGGATGTGATGGACGGGCATTTCGTGCCCAATCTCACTTTCGGTCCGATGCTGGTCGAAAGCCTGCGAGACCATACGGAACTACCCCTCGACTGTCACTTGATGGTGAATCGGCCGGAGGACTGGATCGAGCCTTTTGCCCGTGCTGGTGCGGACGTCATCACGGTGCACGCCGAAGCAACGGTGCATCTGGATCGCCTGATCCATCGGATTCGCGAGGCGGGATGCCGTGCTGGTGTCTCACTTAATCCCGGCACATCGCTCGGTGCGGTCGAGGAAGTGCTGGATCTCGTCGACTTGGTGCTGATCATGAGCGTTAATCCCGGTTTTGGTGGACAGAAATTCATTCCTTCAACGCTCGAAAAGGTCGAGCGCCTCGCCAAAATCCGGGGAAACAGAGAGTTTCTAATCGAAATCGATGGCGGTGTATCTGCGGCCAATGCCGGCTCCGTGCGAACCGCCGGGGCGGACGTCATTGTGGCCGGTTCGGCGGTCTTCGGAGCCAAGGACCGGGCTCGGGCCATTCAAGATATCAAGAAAAATGCGGCCGGCGTCAGGCGCGGCCAGAGGTGAGCTCATGAAGAAAAACGGAAAATCTCCCGGAAAAGGCGCGAAAATACTCGAAGTGGGTGCGAAGCCCTTGACGCTTGAGCAGGTGCGCGCGGTGGCGTTGGGTGGCCTGTCCGTAAAACTCTCGGCAAGCGCCGCGAAACGCATCAAGGCGTCGCGAGCTTTTCTGGAAAAAGAAATCAGCTCCGGAAAGACCATGTACGGAGTGAATACGGGTTTCGGACTGTTGTCGAATGTACGGATTCCCGAGGCTGATATCGAGAGTCTCCAGTACAACCTGATCCGCTCCCATGCATGTGGGGTGGGCAACCCGTTGAGTGATGCTCAGGTCCGGGCCATGATGCTGCTCCGTGCCGCCAACCTCACCGCCGGTCACTCGGGAGTCAGGCTTGAGACCGTGCAGCAGCTGCTCGAGCTTCTCAATCACGGTATATGTCCGATCGTGCCGGAACAGGGTTCGGTGGGCGCGAGCGGCGATCTGGCACCCCTATCGCACCTTGCGCTTGTATTGATTGGCGAAGGCAAGGCACGAGTCAATGGAGTTGAGATATCAGGGGCCGAGGCTCTCAGGCAGGCGGGCCTTTCGCCGATCCGCCTTGCCGCCAAAGAGGGCCTTGCCCTCATCAATGGCACTCAATTCATGACGGCCATTGGCTCTCTCGCCTTGCTCGAAGCCGAACACCTCGCTGATATCGCAGATTTTTCCGGCGCCATGAGTTGCGAGGCACTGCGGGGGACGGCAACCGCCTTTGACGCCAGGATCCATTCGGTCAGGCCGCATCCCGGTCAGGTCGAAGCGGCTCGTCGGATGCGCGAGATCCTGCTCACGGGAGGTAAAAGCGCGATTGCAAAAAGCCACGTGGATTGCACCCGGGTTCAGGATCCCTACAGTCTGCGCTGCATCCCCCAGGTGCACGGAGCGTCCCGCGATCTGATCACTTTTGTGAGGGGAGTGCTGGAGCGCGAGATCAACTCGGTAACTGACAACCCGCTGATTTTTCCTTCGACCCGAGGAATTCTGAGTGGAGGCAATTTCCATGGCCAGGTGGTGTCAGTGGCGATGGATGCGCTTTGCATTGCGGCGGCGGAGCTTGCAAGTATATCGGAGCAGCGGCTCGAAAAGCTCATCAATCCCGCTATTTCGGAACTGCCGGCATTTCTCACCAAGGCAAGCGGACTCAACAGTGGTTTCATGATTGTGCAGGTGGCGGCCGCAAGCATTGTTTCGGAAAACAAGACGCTCTGCCATCCCGCTTCCGTCGACACCATTCCGACCTCGGCAGACAAGGAGGACCACGTCAGCATGGGAGCCTGGGCGGCTCGCAAAGCGTCGCGCGTGATTCAGAACTCAAGACGCGTGATCGCGATGGAGCTGCTGGCGTCGGCGCAAGGCGTGGATCTGCTGCGACCGCTCAAATCTTCCAAGAAGGTGGAGGCCTTGCACAAGGAAGTCCGCAAGCGCGCCGCTTTCATGGATACGGACCGGTCCTTGACGACCGAAATCACGGCGCTGGAAAGCATGATTGAGAACCAGGACTGCGAAGCCTTGGTATCATTGAAATAAGGGGTACCGAATCATGAGTATTTTGAATCAAAAAGGTCAGCGTACTGTCAGAGCCTTGCGAGGAAACGAGCTGCATTGCAAAGGTTGGCAGCAAGAAGCAGCCCTCCGCATGCTCTTGAACAATCTCGACCCCGAAGTGGCCGAACGCCCGGAGGACTTGGTGGTTTACGGCGGCATCGGAAAAGCCGCGCGAAACTGGCCTGCCTTTGATGCGATCGTCGACTCTCTTCTCAAGCTCGAGAACGATCAGACCCTGCTGATTCAAAGTGGCAAACCCGTCGCGGTGTTCCCGTCCCATCCGCTCGCGCCCCGAGTCTTGCTGTCCAACAGCATGCTGGTCCCCAACTGGGCCAATTGGGATCACTTCCGCGAGCTCGATGCCAAAGGACTGATGATGTACGGCCAGATGACTGCTGGCTCCTGGATCTATATCGGAACTCAGGGAATCGTGCAGGGGACTTATGAGACGTTCGCAGAAGCCGGCCGCCAGCATTTCAAAGGTGACTTGACCGGAAAAGTGATCTTGACCGCCGGCCTCGGTGGCATGGGGGGCGCGCAGCCGCTGGCAGCGTCTCTTGCCGGTGCAATATCCCTCAACGTTGAAGTGGATCCCACTCGAGCCGGACGCAGGCTTGAGACCCGTTACCTCGATGAGATCGCGCCGAGTCTGGATGCCGCTCTCAAGCGGATCGAGGAACTCAAGAAGACGGGAAAAGCCGTGAGCTTGGGCTTGATTGGAAATGCGGCCGAAATCCATTGGGAGCTCCTCAAGCGGGGGTTTGCGCCTGAAATGGTGACGGATCAGACGAGTGCTCATGACGAGCTCAACGGATATATCCCGATCGGACTCAGCCTCGAGCAGGCGGCCGAACTCCGTAAAAAAGATCCCAAAGGCTACGAGAAGCGCTCGATCGAAAGCATGGGTCGCCATGTGGAAGCGATGCTTGCTTTCCAAAAGCAGGGTTCGCACGTCTTTGATTACGGCAACAATATCCGGGCCCAAGCCGTCAAGGCAGGCGTCAAAAATGCATTTGATTTCCCCGGGTTCGTGCCAGCCTATATCCGGCCGCAGTTCTGCGAGGGGCGCGGGCCCTTCCGTTGGGTGGCGCTCTCCGGTGATCCTGATGATATCAAGACCACCGATCGGGCGTTGGCCGAGCTTTTCCCCGAAGACAAAGGTCTGCAACGCTGGCTTGCGATGGCGGAAGAGCGGATCGCATTCCAGGGTTTGCCGGCCCGGATTTGCTGGCTCGGATACGGTCAGCGGGAGAAGGCGGGTCTGCTCTTCAATGAACTGGTCCGTAGCGGTCGCGTGAAAGCTCCGATTGTGATCGGGCGCGACCATTTGGACTGCGGTTCGGTGGCATCGCCCAATCGCGAGACCGAGGCGATGACAGATGGCTCGGACGCTGTCGCGGACTGGCCGATTCTAAATGCCATGATCAACGCAGTGAATGGAGCAAGCTGGGTGAGTTTGCACCATGGCGGTGGCGTAGGCATGGGTTTCTCGATCCACAGCGGAATGGTGGTTGTCGCGGATGGAACCGCCGATGCTGATTGGCGGCTCACCCGCGTGCTCAACTCGGATCCTGGGATGGGTGTCGTCCGTCACGCGGATGCGGGCTACGAGCGTTCGCGGCAGATCGGCCGCGACGCGTTCAAGAAGCGCGGCGGCCGGATTCCGATGCTCGAGCCGTGAGCCGGGCGGGTTCCTGCGCAGCTTACTTGGCGTGTTGCGAGTATTTGCGATCCAGACCCATGATATGGGCTTGAAGCCAGACTTTGAGGAAGGTGAAGAACTCGTTGGGAACAACAGGATCTGAACACTCCTTGAAGGACTGGGCGTGCTTGCCAAACTTCTCAAGCAGGCTCTTGTGAACCTGCTGATGGGTGATGAAGCCCGGGAAGGCGATGGATTGCATGAAGCGCTCCTCATCCTCGAAGTGTTTGACGGTGTAGGCGGCGAGCTGATCCAGCACCATCACCAAGCGCGGCTTGGGTGCCTTGGATTTTGAGAGCGAATAGAGCTGATTCATCAAGCTGATGAGCTTCTGGTGTTCGAGGTCCATGGCGTGAACGCCGAGACCGAACTTCCGCGCATCCCATTTGAAGAATTCCTCTTCCTGAGCGACGGATTCATTTTTTACTGCCGTCATTTTGACATCCCCCAGTGTTCAATGAGTGAGTGTTCGGGTCGAGCTGATATCAACGCAGGGTTGATGCCAAAGTTTTGATTTTCGGTGGCGGTCCGGAGACCCCATTTTAGCGGGGAAGGGCTGCTTGTGTCCTGGATCAAACGCTCAAAAATGTCCCGCGGACAGGGTGGGGTCGAGTGACACCATATCCCGGGAGCGAATGGGATTGGAGGGTTAGCCTCTTACCACGGGAGTAGTACCTCCATGACACGGTGGTAATGATCGGGGGATTCAATTGCAATTGTTCGCCCAGCCCGGCCACCTGTCATGCGATATAATGGAGCGATCGGATGGTCAATCACGGTGATATTGGTCGAACGGACCCATAGGAAAGGCATTCGGATGTTTAAAAAACTCATGATGGTCGCTTTTGTGGGGTACGTACTTGGTGTTGCGCCTGGAGTTTCCGCCGAGGCAAACCAGAGTGGAAGGAATTTCAAATCTGGCGCGGCTGCCGGTGCTCAAGCGAGGAAAATGAAGCCCGTGTATTCCGATGTGGTGATTCTTGTCACCGGAGTGTCCTGCGTGAACGATCAGGTCATAGCAAAGGTGGTGGGTGGAACCAATAGCCCGGGCAACGTCGGATCAAGCTTCCCTATCGAGGGCGCCCTCTGCTCAAAGCTTTCCGACAATTACGACCGGGTGAGAGCCAGTCGCGCGTCCAAGGGCGTTCGCAATCCGGATTCGGTCAAATTCAAGGTGGAACCGGGCATGAAGGACGTCGGATCGTCATTACCGCCCTCAGAGGTGTATTCGGCACTCGTCAGGGGTCTTCGGGAACAGAAGGCGTCTTGCTTCCGCTCCAGTGATGCGTCGGCCGAAGTCTCGGTTGTTGTTCCCGAGACTCTTTTAAAAATGGAGTCTCGGGTTTTTTTTTGTAAAAATGCCAATCATGAAAATTGGGAGATTGAAAAAGGGGAGGGATTCCAAACGAACGCCCCCTTCCCTCCGTGCGCTGGTCCATGCCTCGGAACTCTATACAGGTGCAGGTTTCCGCAAGACCGAGGGACGCCATGTCTCGGAGTCCGATATGGGGCGGATCGAAGATGGCGCACTGCTCTACTCGGGGCGCACGGTTGGCGGCGTCGAAATCCCGGACCGAATCGAGTGGGTGGGTAGGACGACTGATATTCCAGCGAAATATGCTCGTGTTCCGGCCTTGAACCTCAATCATAAACATGCAGTAACGGCCGGTTTTGTGGACTGTCACACGCATCTGGTCTTTGCCGGTGATCGGTCCGAGGAGTTTGCGCTTCGTTGCGGTGGCTTGAGCTACGAGGAGATCGCCAAGCGCGGCGGCGGGATTCAAACCACGGTCAACGCTACCCGAAAGGCGAGCGCGCGCGAGCTTTTGGCCCTTGCCGAGGCACGAGTCCTTGAGGCCCTTCGATTCGGCATTCGCACCCTTGAAATCAAGAGTGGCTACGGCCTGACTCTTGAGGCGGAGATCAAGCAGCTCGAAGTGGCAAAGAAGCTCCGAAAGAAATTTCCGCACGTGCGGTTCAGCCTGACGTTCCTCGGGGCTCATGCGATACCGGCCGGTCGGGAGCGGGATGCATATGTACGCGAAATTTGCGAGAAGATGCTCCCCGAAGTGGCCCGCCGTAAACTTGCCGATGCCTGTGATATTTTCGTCGATCGTGGCTACTTCACAGTGGACGATGCCCTGAGAATATTCAAAAGCGCCCGCTCGCTGGGGCTATCGGTCAAGGTGCACGCGGATGAACTCGCGAACACGGAATCCGCTTCATTTGCTGCTGCACAAGGCGCGTGGTCCGCGGATCATCTGCTCGCGATCTCCGAGAAGGGAATTCGAGCGCTCGCGGCTTCCGATACAGTCGCGGTTTTGCTTCCGGCAACTGCATTTTACCTGAAAGCCGCACATGCTCCGGCGCGGAAGCTGATCGAGGCGGGCGCTCGCGTGGCGCTTTCGACGGATTTCAATCCTGGAACCAGCATGACACTCAACCTGCCGCTGGTGATGACCATCGGTGCGCTCTATCTTGGCATGACCCGGGCGGAGATTCTTTGTGCGGTCACTTACAACGCTGCACGCGCACTCAGGCTTCATCAGGATCAGGGCACGCTGGAGCCCGGACTGGAAGCGCGATTCACCGTTCTGCCATTTGCCCGATTCGAGGAGAGCTATTACCGTTTTGGGTGGTGACGAATCGACAAGGGCGAAGAATCCCACGGGCGGTAGAGGATCATCCGGTGGAAAACCCAATAAAACGTAATGGCGAGCAGGAGTCCCGCGACGACATCCCAGATATAGTGCTGTTTGGTGGTGAGCGTGGAGAGCGCGATCAGGGTCGCCCACGTGAAATAAAAGGGAAGTTGCTTTCGGCGTTCGTCCAGGAAAATGAACGCGGACAGGTAGACACCGCTCACGTGCAGGCTCGGGCAGCAGTTGGCCGGTGAATCGGTTTTCCGCAGGTTCTCGAAAGTGAAATAAGTGATCGCATCGAGGCTCGCGGGGAGCGGGAACGCCTCGCGCGGATAAGTGGTCGGCCAGACCCAGAAAATGAATACGCTGACCGCTTGCAGACTCATGAATGAATAGATGTATTTGTTCTGGTTGCCCAGGTCCCGGCACGTGAAATAGATCAGCGGAAAAAAGATCCATTCACTGATATAGATCCACAGTGTCTCCGGAACAAAAGGGATCGCGCGGTCCCACTCCGTGAGTGGGAGATAAAGCGGCTGAAACAGATGGATGTGGTTGGGCAGGAGGTAGAGCGCCGCAGCTCCGAGGAAAAGAATTACGCCTGCCTGAAAACGGTTCTCTCGGTTCAAAAACAGCGGAAGCGCGAAATTCATGACGGGTCTTTGAGAAGATTCCGGATCTTCTCGATCATGACGTTGCCGCTCCAGTCCCGCTCCCCGGACTCGACTGCGAGGATGCGGCGCGTGGCGCTCTCGACAATATAGGTGACCGGAATCATGGTGACATCCAGCGCTTCAGCCAGTTTCTGCTCGGTGTCGACAAAAATGGGGAGTTTGAGTTCCAAACGGGTGACCACCGGCGGGACCTCCGTCTCGTACTCTTCATCGACGCTGACGAGCAGGACTCGGACCCCCTCATTCCTGAGCAGGTCATCCAGTTTCTCCAGAGAGGGCATCTCCACCATGCAGGCTTCGCACCAAGTCGCCCAAAGATTGATCACTTCAATACGGCTCCCCGGCACTCCGAGCGGCTTCTTTCCTGCCGCCAGCGTCTGGAGCTCGAGCTGCGGAAATCGATCTCCAATTGCGGGCACGCCATGGGCTTCGCCGTCCTGGTGTGCATGTCCGCCAGTCTCGCTCCCAACCTTCTCCCGGATGAGCAGTGTTGCCGCCGTCGCAAGTGACACGATGGCAACGACTGGTATCAAAACATTCACAAGCAGCGAGGGGTGCTTTTTCGGAGTTGTTGTCATTCCGTATCAGTTTACTTAAACTTGAGTGGATGAGAAAGCCCGCTCTTATAACCCCGTTACTTTCGTCCCGTCACGCTGGCAACCGCAGCGGCCAAGCGATTCTCGAATATGTCCTGATGCTCTTGATCGCCGTGGCCGGGGTCGCAATTCTGTCGCGTGGCCTGAAATCATCGTTACTTTCGATCTGGGGCTACATGGCCCAGCAGATTTCCGCACCCTGTCCCGGGTGTAAAGCCCCCGAGAATGTCAAGTTCTGAGGTCCGCGCCGGCCGGTAGCCTGATCACCAGGCCGGGTTCACGCCACGCACCGGGGTTCTTCGGTAAACGAGATATAACTCATTTCCAAGTTTTCTGACGCTTTTCAGAGCGAGGTTGAGCACTTCCGCGCCCCGGAATCCGGCCCCCTCGACGAGAGTCGGCGCATCCCGCCCCCCGAGGATGCGCGGGGTGAGGGTGATATGGAGCTCGTCGATGAGATTGGGACGGAGGAATTCCCACATCACCTGGCCGCCTCCTTCGACGAGGATTTTGGATAGTCCCCGGTCTTGCAGGAGTTTGAGGATGATCGCTGCCCGGGACTTTCCGCGGGCGCTGCGGGGGAGAATGATCACTTCACAGCTCTTCTCATATTTTCGGATTTGTTGCGGACTTGCCTGGTCCGAAACCAGAAGGATGCGTTGAATCCGCGTGTCTTTGAAAAAAGGCCAGGCGACCGACAGGCCCTCGAGCTTGGAACTCAGGACGACGTTGACGGGTTGACGGGCTTGAGGCCAGTCCTGCTCCTCGATGCAACAGGCTGCTTTGAAGCCTCGTAGCGTCGAAGCGCCGAATACGATCGCATCGGATTTTTTGCGGAGTCTTTGCATCTCTCGCCAGTCGTCCCGCGTGCCCAGCGGGAAATGGCCCCTGCCCGTGATATTGATTTTTCCGTCCAGGCTTGTGGCGAGGTTGGAGAAGACAAAGGGTTTCCGGGACTGACGGGCCCTCATGCTCCGGCCTCGGGTTTCCGGTAGCGAAGTCCGATGAGAAAGATCTCCTTGCTCTCCTTGCGGGTGCTTTTGGGACGCAGTACTTCCACCTTCTCGAAGCGTTCCCTGAGGCTCTCGCGGTAAGTCTCGAAATCCTCGCTGTGAAAAAGCTTGGCGATGAAATGACCGCCGGGCTTCAAGTATTTTTCGGCGGTCTCCAGTGCGAGAACACAAAGCTCGAGGGAGCGCGCCTGATCGGTGATCCGGATGCCGGTGGTCTTGGGTGCCATATCGGACATGACGATATCAAACGGAGGTGCGATGCCTGCGTCCGCCATGATCTTTGCAAGATCGGCCTTGCGCATGTCCTCCTGAATGAATCTCGCGTTGGGCAGGGTGATCTTGATCGCTTGCAGGTCGATGCCCAGCACCCGGCCTTTGCCCCCTACGACTTTGGAAGCATATTGGGACCAGGATCCGGGAGCCGCCCCCAGGTCAAGGACCTGAAATCCGGGTCTCAGCACCTTGAAACGCTGGTCGATTTCCTCGAGCTTGAACGCGGATCTCGCAGCGTAATTCTCGTCCTTGGCTTTCTGGTAAAAATAATCCCGCGGGTTGTAGGCCATGATCTCAAATCTCCGAATAATCCAAAACGGGCTCGACGCAGCAGTTGGCCGCTTCAAAGAGGGGCGCCCAGTGATTCCACGGCTGCGAGGCGAACCTTCCTGCAATCTCGCTTGAAACGGCTTGCGCCTGTTCCCCGGTGCAGAGTCCGAGTTCCACGAGATGAGGGGTTTCAAGAATCGAACAAACCTGACGCCAGAATTTTTTCTCTATGGCGCCACAGGCAATGCGCCTGCCGCATTTGGCCCGGTACAGGCGATAGCAGGGATGCTGGCCCGAGAAAAGGTTGGTTCCATGGAGCGGGAGTTTTCCATCGCGCGCATACTGCGCTTTAAGCAGGCTTTGCGCTTCTTCCAGAACTCCACTCATTGAGGAGACCAGCCGGATGCCGCGAGCCCCCTCCGTTTGTGCTACCAGGGCCGAACTTAAATTGAGCGCCGCCTGCCAGGAGGCAAAAAGATCGGCATACGGGAGCGCAGGCATTTCGTTGAAAAGCGAAAGCATTCCTGAACGCGCCTCGAAATTGAGATCGTGTCCGGCTCGATTGGAGTCGGGTCCGTCCTCCGGCCACCCGATGATGCTCGAGATGCAGAGTGAGGGATTCACGGCGTGGAGGGTCTCGGCATCCAATCCGAGCTTGATCTTGGCGGCTGGCCTGAAGCCCTCGATGAGTCCATGGGCCTGTTTGACAAGCTCATGAAATTGCGGCCGCCCCTCCTCCGACGTGATATCGATCCAGACCAGTTCCTTGCCGCCGTTCAGCACTTCGTGAAAGACGCCCATGCCGCGGGAGGGGTCCGGCCGGGATGGGCTTTCCAGTTTGAGTACGCGAGCTCCCTGTTCAGCCAGGAGTTTCCCGACAAACGGACCGGGTAAAAGAACCGAACAATCCAGGATGATTTTCCCGGAAAGCGGGCCCCGGGGAGGCGCCGGCCTGGATATCAAACCGTCGTCACCTTGCGCAGCAGGTCCATGTCCTGAAGCGCCTTGCCCGAGCCGCGCACCACGCAGGTGAGCGGGTCTTCGGCGAGTGCGACCGGAAGTCCCGTTTTTTCCTTGATCAGGATGTCCAAGTTGGCCAGCAGTGAGCCGCCGCCAGCCAGAATGATCCCGTTATCGACGATATCGGCGGCCAATTCCGGGGGAGTGCGCTCGAGCGCCGTCTTGATGGCCTCGACCACGGCGGTGACCGGCTCCGCCAGAGCATCCCGGATCTCCTCGGAATTCACTTCGATCGTCTTGGGTGCTCCCGAGATCAGATCGCGTCCCTTGACCTCGTAGGTCTTCTCCTCTTCGAAAGGATAAGCGCAGCCGATCGAGAGCTTGATCTGCTCGGCGGTGCGTTCCCCGATGAGAAGGGAGTACTTGCGTTTGATATAAGCTTTGATCGCATCGTCGAACTTGTCGCCCGCCACCCGGACCGAACGCGAGTACACGATACCGCCCAGGGAGATGACAGCGACCTCGGTGGTTCCGCCCCCGATATCGACAATCATGTTGCCACTCGGCTCACGGATCGGCAGGCCCGCACCCAGCGCTGCCGCCATGGGTTCCTCGATCAGATACACTTCGCGAGCGCCGGCGGACTGCGCGGACTCCTTGACTGCCCGCTTCTCGACCTGGGTGATTCCGAAAGGAATACAGATGATGATGCGCGGACGAATGAAGGTGCGGCGTTCGCTCGATTTCTGGATGAAATACTTGAGCATGGCCTGTGTCACTTCGAAATCCGCGATCACTCCGTCCTTGAGCGGACGGATGGCCTGAATCGAACCCGGCGTCCGACCGAGCATGTCCTTGGCTTCCTTCCCGACGGCGAGCACCCGGGTCTGCCCACGGGCGTTGCGGTGCACCGCCACGACCGAAGGTTCGTTGATGATGATCCCGCGATCCCTTGCGTAAACAAGGGTGTTGGCGGTGCCCAGATCGATGGCCAGGTCATTGGAGAAGAAATCGAGGATTTTTTTCAGCATGCTTGGGTCCGCGGATCGCGCGGCCTCCCGTGTCGTTGCCCAGAGTTGTATATTACCACTTATAATGCCGGATGTGCTCGCCGCGTTCGGCGATCTGGCTCATGGCCTTGATGCCGATTTCGAGGTGCATATCCGTGAAATTCCGGAACACTGCATTCGCCGATCGCTTGGTCTTGATGCCGCCGCGGCGGAGCGGAAGGTCCGATACGAGCAGCAGACATCCGATCGGCACCTTGCAGGCGAAACCGGCGATGAACAAAGTGGCTGTTTCCATTTCAATTGCAAGTGCGCGCTCTTCATAGAGTTGCGCTTTGAACTTCTCATCGAATTCCCAGAATCGGTAATCCGTCGTGTGAACGACACCCGTGCGGTAGTCCATGCCTTGCTCGACCAGGATCTGAGAGACGAATTTCTGGATTTTGAAGGTGGGCAACGCAGGAACCTGGGGTGGCATGAAGTGGCGCGAGGCGCCCTCGTCACGGATTGCGGCCGTGGGCAGGATGAAATCCCCTTTTTTGAGCGAGCGGTGCAGGCCACCGCACATTCCGAGAAGGAGAACCCCCGCGGGATTGGTTACGGAAAGCATTTCGATGATCAGCGCCGCCGTGGGAGATCCGATGCTGAAATCCACGATCGAAACGTCGGCTTTCTTGCTGTGCACCACACTCATGGCGCTGCCCCTGGTCCGCTCGTCGCCGCAGATCGTGTGGAACCTATCGATATAATAATCGAAGTTCGTCAGGATGATCTGCTTGCGAAACTTCTCCGGGGAACTTCCCGTGTAGCGCTCGAGCATGTCGCGCCCGATTTTCGCTTTTTTAGCGTTATCGTAGATGCGATTGGTGCTGGGCACGATGTAGGGATTGCTCCCGTAAAGGCTTGCTTGAGTTTCTTTGGGTGTGCTCACCTAATCGAGTGTATCCACTCGGGTTTTTTCAAACAAGCGCGAACCTGCATATTGAGTCTCGGATTTCGGAAAACCCGGTCACGTGTTAAACCGTGAATCACGGACACAGCCTTTTTGAAAGGGAACGGGATCGAAAGTGGGCGCTAAAAAAAATTTCAAAACTCCCGGTTTCGGCACGTGGGTGGCCTTTTCCGCACTTTTCAGCGTTTTCGCAGGCACTGCGGTGATCTGGGGGGGCTACCTCTTCTTTCGCTCCGAGTTTCCGGACGTGACCGAGCTCAGCCGCAAGTTTCCCGTCGTGATTTACAAAGGTCGAGGCAAACCCTTCGAGGTCACCCTCAGGAGTCAGCGCCCGGGTGGGTGGACTTCCCTTTCCCAAGTGTCCAAAATTGCCATCGGTGCCGTCATTGTCTCGGAGGATTGGTCTTTTTACTCGCACAAGGGTTATGACCCGGTCGCCATTCGCGAGGCCATCATCGAGGACATCGAGGCGGGTGGCTTTGTCCGCGGTGCGAGCACCTTGACCCAGCAGGTTGCCAAAAATGTCTTCTTGGAACGCGAGAAAAATCTCTGGCGCAAGCTCCGTGAATTCTGGCTCGCCATCGAGCTCGAAGAAAAAGTGGGAAAGCGGCGGATTCTTGAAGCGTATTTCAACGTGGCGGAGTGGGGAGAAGGCGTGTTCGGAATCCGAGCGGCCTGTCGTCATTATTTTGGCAAGTCGCCTTCGGAAATCAACCCCCGCGAGGCGGCCTTCCTCGCGATGCTCCTGCCCAGTCCGAAAAAATATTCCGTCTCCCACAGGCAGGGTGCCTTGACCCGATATGCCCGCAGGACCGTGCACTCGATTCTCCTCAAGATGCTGCGGGCACGATATATCTCTCGGTCGGAGTACGAAACGGCCCTTTCGTCCCGCATGGGTTTCGAGCGCAAGCTCGCCTCCCTCGTCGAGGAGGATCAGGATGAAGCCGCCGGCCCCGACGAACAGGCCGACGAGAACCCTTCTTCCTCCGCCCCCGAGGGTGGAGTGGTGGCTGCCTCGGAGGAGGGCCCTGCGGCCAACGGCGAGTCCGATTCCAACGTCCCATTGGAGCGTGAATCCGCGGACAAGGTTCCGGCCTCGGCCCCGAGTGATGCCCC
>Ga0172372_10002064_pt1 | contig 30793 bp, 28 predicted proteins | sample LakKiv5m_2_FD_114544 | JGI IMG/M metagenome (GOLD analysis project Ga0172372, IMG submission 114544) | Freshwater microbial communities from Kabuno Bay, South-Kivu, Congo - kab_092012_9.5m | ecosystem: Environmental > Aquatic > Freshwater > Lake | place: Democratic Republic of the Congo...
CTTGATGAACCCCACCGTGTCGGAGACGAGCACCCGGGGCACCGTCTCGGGGTGAAGCGCGCGCACCGTGGTGTCCAGCGTGGCGAAGAGCTTGTCGGCGACGAGCACCTCGCTGCCGGTCAACGCACGCATGAGCGAGCTCTTGCCGGCGTTGGTGTACCCCACCAGCGCCACCCGGAGCTGGTCCGTCCGTCGCGCCCGACGCGTGCCCTGCTCGCGCTCGATCCCGGCCAGCTCCTGACGGAGCTGCGCGATGCGGTCCCGCACCTTGCGGCGGTCCAGCTCGAGCGCGCTCTCCCCGGCGCCCTTTCCGCCGATCCCCCCGCGTTGACGGTCCGCCCCTCCCGACTCCCGCATCCGGGGGACGAGGTAGTTCAGGCGCGCGATCTCCACCTGCAGGCGGGCCTCGCGGCTCTGCGCGTGGCGGTGGAAGATCTCGACGATCACCCCGGTGCGGTCCAGCACCTCGACCCCGGTGGCGCGCTCGAGGTTGCGCGCCTGGCTGGGCGAGAGCTCGTGGTCCACCACCACGAGATCGGCGCGCCGTGCACCCTTCGGCGTCGCCGGGGCCTCCTCTTCCGAGCCCTCGGACGGCTCGGGGGGGTCCGGCAGCGGGTCCTCGGCGGCCTCGGCCTCCCACTTGGAGCGCGCCTTGGTCACGACCCGGCGGGGAGGGCCCTGGGGCACCCGCCCCGAGCCACCCGTCCAGGCCGCCAGCTCCTGCAGCTTGCCCTCTCCCAGCACCGCCGCGGGCGCGAGCGTGTCCCGGCGCTGCACCACCTGGCCCACGACCTGGTACCCCAGCGTGTCCACCAGCCGACCCAGCTCGGCCATGGAAGCGGCGTGTTCGACCGCGTCCACGTCCGGGAGGGCCACCCCCACCAGCACCGCCCGTTCACGCTCCGGCAACCGACCTCCGAGCGCGGGCTCTATCCCGTGCGCTCACATCCCCGTGGTTAGGCTCCCCCCATGAAGCGGCCCTGGCTCTTCCCCCTTCTGTGTGCGCTCGCGGTCCCCCTCCTCGCCGCGGGAGACGACGACCCGGACGGGCCTCCGCCGCCCGACGCGCCCCCGCAGGCTCCCGGCCCCGCCACCTCCACGGTGGTGAGCGTCTACGACGGAGACACCTTCACCCTCGCCACCGGAGACCGGGTCCGGCTCAAGTGGGTGAACACCCCGGAGCTCAAGCCCCCCGAGGACTACGGCGTCGAGGCGCGAGAGGCGACCAAGGCCTTCGTGAGCGGGCGGGAGGTGACGCTCAAGTACGGCTCGACGGTGCGCGACGGCTACGGCCGCCTCGTGGCCGGCGTGTTCGTGGAGGGCAAGAACCTCTCCGAGCACCTCCTGGAGCAGGGCGTGGGGCACGTGTTCGTGATCCCCCCCGACGACACCGACCTCACCCCGCTGCTCGCCGCCCAGGAGCGCGCGCGCGCCGCCCGTCGCGGCATCTGGAGCACGGCGCGGTACCAGGGCGAGCTCCACTTCACCTCCTTCCACGCCAACGCCGACGGCGACGACCGCGAGAACGTCAACGGCGAGTACCTGCGCATCTGCAACGTGTCCTCCCGACCGGTGGACCTGGCGGGATTCCGCATCGCCGACATCAACGGCAACAGCTGGACGCTGCCCAGCCTCGTCGTGCCCGCGGGCCACACCTTCAAGCTCCACTCGGGCAAGGGCGCCAACCAGGCCGACCCGAGCATGCAGCTCGCGGTGTACCTGGGCTCGCCCGACCCGATCTGGAACAACAAGCTCGACCGGGCCACCCTGTACGATCGCTACGGCCGGATGGTGGACACCCGGGAGCACTCGGTCGAGAAGGAGACGCCGTAGCCGGTGGACCGGGCGCTCCTCCACTCCCTCAACGCCCTGGTCGACGGCCCGACCCGACCCTTCTGGGAGCTCCTGGCCCACCCGGCCGCGGGCGGCGCGCTCGCGCTGGTCGTCCTCGTCCCCCTCCTGTGGGGTCGACGGTGGCGTCTCCTCGTCGCGATGGCCGTCGCGGTCACCGCCTCCGATCTTTCCACCGCGCGCGTGCTCAAGCCGCTGATGGGCCGGGAGCGCCCGTGTCGGGTCGAAGTCCTGAGCCTCGTCGCTCCGTGCGGGGCCGGCGCGTCCCTGCCGTCGTCGCACGCGGCCAACACCGCGGCGCTGGCCGCCGCATCGGCCTCGCCCCCCCTCGCGGTGCTGGCGGCGGTGGTCGGCACCAGTCGGGTGGTGGTGGGTCAGCACTGGCCCAGCGACGTCCTGGCCGGCTGGCTCGTGGGCGGACTCCTCGGCGCCGGGGCGCGCGCCGCGGCGAGGCGGTGGCCGGGTCCGGGGTCGGCTCCGGGGTCGACTCCAGGGGCGGGGCGGGGCTCGGCCCCGGACGCGGGCTAAGCTGGCGCGTGGTCAAGGCCGTCTTCGTCGACGCAGCGAACACCCTGCTCAAGCCCCGCGAGCCGGTGGGGGTCACCTACGCCCGCACGGCGCGCGCATGGGGGGTGGAGATCGACCCCGCCGAGGTGCAGGTGCGCTTCCGGGAGGCGATGCGGGCCCGCCGCGGCACCCCGCAGGTGGGGGACGGGCGGGCGTGGTGGAGCGGGGTGGTGGCCGAGTCGGTGGGCAGCGAGCACCCGGAGCTCTTCGAGGCGCTGTACCAGCACTACGCCCATCCCCGCGCCTGGTGGGTGGACATCGAGGCGCTGCGGACCCTCGGCGCCCTGGCCCGCCGCGGCATCCGGCTCGGGATCATTTCGAACTTCGACACCCGGCTGCGGGGCCTCTACAACCGCTTCGCCCTCGACCGGATGTTCGCGGTGCTGGTGTGTTCGGCGGAGGTCGAGCTCGAGAAGCCCGACCCTGCCATCTTCACCCTTGCCTGCGACTGCGCCGGGGTCCGGCCCAACGAGGCCGTGCACGTCGGCGACGATCTCGAGGTGGACGTGGCGGGGGCCCGGGCCGCGGGGCTGGTGGGCCTGCCGTACGACGACGACCTCGGCTGGACCGCGGTCGCCCAGCAGATCGAGCGCCTGGGACGGCCCTTCCTCCTCCCGCGCTGAACGCCGGGGCACCTCCGCCGATCGGTGGGCCTCCAACTTTTGACATCCGCCCTGGGCGGCGTCAGGGGCGGACTCTCCGCCCGTCCGGGCTTGACGCGTCAATAACGAGCCTTTCCCGCGGATGGTTAGGCGGCCGGCCCGTTCGGAGGAAGTCTGCGGCTCCCGGCTCGATGGCTGCTCGCGCTCACGGCGTCGGTGGCGTTCGCCTTCGCCGCGGCGCAACCGGCATCGCCGCGCGAGGCCGGACAGAGCGGGGCGTCCCGGCGGGGCCCGGGTGCAGCGCTGGCGGCCAAGGTGGATCGCCTCGAGCGCGCCGCAGCGGAGCGTCCCGGGGAGGCGCGTCGGGAGGCCGACCTGCTCCTCGCCGAGCTACGGATCCGTCGCGACGCCCCGGAGGACCACCTGGAGCCCTCCGCCCTCGAGGCCGCCGCGGCCCGGCTCATCACCGCCCGGAACCGGGCCATCCACGCGCTGCACCCGCTCACGGAGGACCGGAAGGGGGACTTCCTGGCCGCCGTCGCGGACGGCGCGGTCTACTCGGACTGGGCGTGGGGGGTGCCCTCGTCGGTCACCCTGGCCCAGGCCATCCTGGAGAGCGACTGGGGGCGGTCCGCCCCGGGGAACAACCTGTTCGGCATCAAGGGCGAAGGCCCGGCAGGCAGCACGACGCGCAGGGTGGTGGAGTACCGGGGCGGCCGGCGGGGCCACAAGATGGCGGCGTTCCGCGCCTACGAGAACATGGGCCAGTCGGTCATCGACCACGGCACGCTGCTCGGCCAGGGCCGGCGCTACGCCCGCGCGCGCGCCGGCGGTGAAGCGCCGGAGGCCTGGGCGAAGGCGCTCACGGGCACCTACGCGACCGATCCCCGCTACGCGGGGAAGCTCCTCACCGTGATCGACGCGCGCGAGCTGCGGCGCTTCGACTGGGAGTCCCCGTCGCCCTGGCGGTGAGGACCCCTGCGGCGCTACATGCAGGAGGACGAGAGCACGAGCGTCTCGGTCGCGGCGAGCTGGCCGGCGCCGTCCACCTCGAGGTGGAGGGTCCAGCCCGCGCGCAGCTCGTCCTCCACCATCGCGATGGCCTCCCGCACGCGCATCGGGGGGGGCGACCACACCACCGACACCGGACCGGCGTTGGCGCAGGCGAAGCCGATGAGCGAGTCTCCGGCGGGATCGAAGCCGGCCGCGCCGTCGTTGTCGGTCCAGGCGGCCGGGTAGAAGTGCCCCGAGGTGGGGCCGTCGTCGCCGGTGAGGGCGCTCTCGGGAGGCGGGCCGCCGAGGACCACGGAGAAGCTGTCGCCGTCGATGTTCATCAGCTCGTTGCTGTACATCGGGAGCGTGGCGTCGCCGTCGGTGACCATCGCGAGCGCGGCCCGCTGCTCGGAGACGTCCTCGCCCACCGAGCCGGAGACGATCATCGAGCCGACGTAGGCGAGGGTGTCGACGACATCGGCGCCGCCGCGGAGCGGCACCATGTCGCCCTCACCGCCGTGCTGCACGTACCAGCCCTCGGTCATCGACCCGTCCCGCACGTACCAGACCAGGTCGGACGAGATCCCGAGGTACTGCCCGACGGCGCCGGATTCGGAGACCTCACGCGCCGCCACCCGGTAGGCGACCCGCGGAAGAAGAGCGAAGGTCGGGCGGTCGCGGAGGCGGACGACCGCCTCCCCGTCGACCACCTCGGCGAAGCCGACCGTCTGGTCGGCGCCGCTCGGGCCCGGTCGGACCACCTGGATGGCGACGGAGCCGGCCGTCCCCGTGTACGTGACCGGGAGCATCGGCGCGGCGGGACCGGCCACCTCCCCGGCGTGCGCACCGGAGGTGTCGTCGGCAGAGGGGGCACACGCGAGGGCGAGGGCAAAGAGGGGGTGGGTCATGGATTCCTCCGGCCGAACGAAGTCGGCGCTCCCCGGTGATCGGAGAGGACGCCCCGAACCATGAGGGGCGACCGCCGCACGGCCGGGTTAGGCCCCGGCGGAATCGGAGGCGGCATGGCCGCGGCGTACCTGGACTGGCTGGAAGAGGTCTTCGAAGAAGCGCAGGTGGATCACACCCCCGCCACCGCGGCCTACCTGGACCGCGCCCTCCGCAACCTGGTGGGCGGCGCCTCCCTCTCCGAGGAAGAGGTGTTCCGGCGCCTGCGCGAGCGTTGGCTCAAGCACGGCATCCCCGGTCGCCAGCTCCTCGCCGGGCTCCTCCGCGACGAGGTCTACTCACGCCGCGACTCGCCGATGCGCCCCGTCGAGGGCGGCGGCTACTACACGGCCGACTACGTGGTCACCGCGCGGGTCCCGGCCCGCTCCGAGTAGCGTCGAGGTGATCGAGGCGCTCCGCGCGCTGGACCCGACCGCGTGGGGCCTGCCGCTGTCGGCGGCCATGGCACGGGCCACCTGGGCCGACGCCGTAAACGCGTGCGCCGCCGCGCCGGTGGATCGGCCGGACGGGGTCCCACCCCGCCGCGTGGCCATCGTGGCCAGCGCGAACGTCTACACCGCACCGCTGGGTTGGATGGTGCAGCTCCGGCGGCTCGGCGTGGAGGTCGTGGTCAAGCCGGCCCGGGGCCACGCCGCGGCGGTCGGCGCCATGGCGCGGGCGGTGGGAGCCGAGGTGCGCGCGTGGACGGGGGGCGACCTCGAAGCCGAGGCGCGCGGGCTCGCCGACGCGGAGGGGGTGATCGCCTTCGGCGGCGCCGAGACCATCGCAGCGCTCCGCGGGCGCCTGACCGTTCCCTTCCTGGGCTTCGGGCCCCGCTTCGGCATCCACGTGCTCGCGCGCCCGGAGCCCGCGATGGTGGACGACGTGGCCCTCTTCGACGGCCGCGGATGCATGTCTCCCGCCGCGAGCTTCGTCGATCGCGTGGACCTGGACGAGCTCGCCGGATGGATGGCGGACGCCGAGGCGCGCTGGCCCCGCGGGGAGATCAGCGCCGAGGAGGCGATCGGCATTCGCACCCGGGTGGCCCTGGCGCGCGCTCTCGGGGAGGTCCGCGAGGGGCCGGGGTGGGCCGTCCTCTCCCTTCCCGCCGACCGCTTCTCGCCCGTCTCCCTCCCCCGAGTGCTCGTCGTCCACCCCCGGTCCGGGCTCGACGCCGCGCGCCCCTACCTCGCCACCCTCGGGACCGTGGCCGGGGAGCCGGCCCTCCCCGCCCCGCGACACTGCGCCGTGGGCCAGATGCAGCGTCCGCCCGTCGGCCGCTGGCACGAGGGTGTGGACGTGCTCGGTGCCCTGTGGCGGTGAGCGCCGAGGCCCGCGCCGTCCACGCCGCCGCGCTCATCGTGGACCTGCACTGCGACCTGCTGCTGCCCACCCACTTCTACGGCTGGGACTGGGGGCGCCGGCACCGGGCGCATCCGCTCCCCGGCGCTCCGCTGTTCGGCCACTGCGACCTGCCGCGGCTCAGGGAGGGGAACCTGGCCTGCCTCGCGCTGGGCGTGGTGGTGAACCCGTGGTGGGGCGGCCCCCGCCACATCGAAGCGGACCTCGACGAGCTGCATCGGCAGGCCGCCCGGCACGACCTCGTCATCGCCACGGACGCGGGGTCCATCCGCCGGGCCCACGCCGAGGGCAGGCTCGCCTGCTTCGCCGGCCTGGAGGGGGCGCACGCGCTCGGCGGGCGCCTCGATCCGCTGGCCGGGCTCTCCGAGCGGGGTCTCCGCTACGTCGGGCTCGTGCACTTCACCCGGAACGAGGCCGCCTCCCCGATGGTGGGATGGGGCGCCGACCGGCATCGCAGCCTGAGCGCGTACGGGGCCGAGCTCGTGGACGAGCTGCAACGGCTGCGGATCCTGGTCGACGTCGCGCACCTCAACGCCGGGGGGGTGCGCGAGGTGTGCGCGCGGGCGCGTCGGCCCGTGTTGTGCTCGCACACCGCCTGCACTGCGGTGCACCCCTCCCCTCGCGGCATCGACGACGAGGCCATCCGCGCCGTCGCCGCCACCGACGGGGTCATCGGGGTGATCTTCGTCACCCCGTTCATCGGCCCGGGCGGGGCGCGGCAGGCCGCGCGGCACCTCGACCACATCCGGCGTACCGTTGGCGTCCGCCACTGCGGCATCGGCACCGACTGGGAGGGCTTCGCGGTGTACCCCCCCGACCTCGCCGGGGCGGACCAGCTCGTGAACCTCACCCAGGCCCTGCTCGACCTGGGCTGGTCCGCGGAGGAGATCCACGCCGCCTACGGCGAGAACGTCCTTCGTCTGCTGGGCTAGGCCGCCCGGCGCGGGGAAGGTCCCCCCTCCGGCAACTCAGTTGTAGTCGCTGTCGTCTGGGGCGGGGTCGGGCTCGGCCTCCGGCGTGTGGATCGGCGAGCCGTGGTGGAGGATCATCTTCCACGCGCCCTCGATGCGCACGAAGAGGTTCGTGCAGGCCACCCGCCCGACGATCGCCTTCAGCTCGGGCACGTACACGTGCTCCACCGCGGTGACCCGGCCCATCTCTCCGTGGATGTCCACGTGGACCGCGCCGAGGCGGATCCGCAGGCGCTCACCGGCGGCGAAGATGCGCCGGTAGCTGTTCCGCACGTTGATGGCGCCCACGCAGAGGTCCCAGCCGGGATGGACGCAGACGTCGTCCGCGCCACCGGCCCACAGCGCGTCCATGGCGACGTGGTCCGCGGCCTCGAAGGCTCGATAGTAGGCGTCGTTGGCCGCGATCAGCTCACGGTGGGCGGCGGGGTGGACCGGCATTCAGGGGCAGGTCCCGTAGAACGCCGACGGCTCGTAGTGGACGAGCCAGCAGTCCGTGACGGCGCCGGTGGCGTCCTTCACCATCACGGCGACGCCGAGGCCCGGCTCGGCGTCCACCGACGCGATGTCGTAGAGCGTGACGAAGTTCGGCAGGTAGTCCGCCGGCGTCTCGCCGATGTGCAGGGAGAGCAGGAGCGTCTGCGCCTCGCCGGCCCCGGTCACGTCCACGAAGTCGTAGTGGTGCTCCGACCAGGCGGTGTCCGGCTGGGCGGTCAGGTCGGTCAGGTAGAGATCCGCCGCCGTGGCGTGCGCTCCCCCGACCGTCACCGTCCAGAAGCAGGTGGAGCCGTCGGAACAGTCCACGCTCACCCCGTCGACCACGGGCACGGCGGCGCCGTCCGTCGTGGACGTGGTGTAGGCGGTGTCGTCTTCCTTCCCGACGGAGCAGCCGACCCCGAGCAGGGCGGCGAGGATCACGCTTCGCCCGGCTCCGGCAGGACCATCCCGCGCAGGTCACGGATACCCGACTGGTCGCGCAGCCGGATCAGGGCCTCGCGCTCGATCTGGCGCACGCGCTCACGGGAGAGCCCCATCTCCTTGCCCACCTCGGACAGGGTGCGGAACTCCCCGTCCTCGAGCCCGTAGCGACGGGTCAGGACGAAGCGCTGGCGCTCCGAGAGCACGGAGTTGAACGCCCGCTGCATGCGGGTGAGCTCCTGGGTCTGGATGCTCTCGTCGTCCGGGGAGACGGCGTCCTCGTCCGAGAGGAAGCGCTCCAGCGGCCGCGGCCGCGGACCGTCGTCCACCGGCTGCTCGAGGGAGATGGTGTTGCCCTGGGAGAGCAGGAGCTCGGCGCGCTCCTTGTCGATCCCCACCTCTTCGGCGAGATCGGCCACGTTGTACTCGATGCCCGCGGCCTCGAAGCGCTTCATGGCCTTGCGCAGGTTGCGGGTCTGCTCGACCGCGCAGCCCGGGAGCCGAACCGGGCGCCCCGTGTGGTCGATCGCGCGCGTCATCTGCGCGCGGACCCACCAGCGGGCATAGGTGGAGAAGCGGATGCCGCGGTCCGGGTCGAAGCGCTTGGCCGCGCGGAGGAGGCCGATGTAGCCCTCCTGCACGAGGTCCTCCTCGTCCATGAACGGGCCGGCCAGCTTGCGGGCCTCGCCATGGGCGATGCGGCGACCGGACATGGCCAGGCGCCAGCGGAGCTCTTCGGCCTGCTGCCAGGCCGCCTGCGCCTTGCGGGCGATCATCTTGAGGGGCTCTTCCTTGCGCGCGACGCGGGTGACGGCGCGCACCGCCTCTTCGAGGCGGTCCACCGCGCCCGCGCGGGTGCGCTCGGCCCGGTCCGGGCGACGGCGCAGGATGTTCTCGGCCGCGTCGATGCCGGCGACGGCTTCGCGAGCCGCCTGCTCGGCCTTGCGGATCTCGCGCGCGATCGCCTTTTCTTCTTCGGCGGTGAGACGCTCCGAACGACGGCGGGCGCCATCGGAACCGGACACGCTCCGCATGCGCAGCGACATGGATTCTCCAGAGGTGAGGAAGTGGGAAGGGAGGGAAACGCGGGGGAGCCGGGGTTCATTCCGGCCGACTGCTCCGGCGGGGGCGTGGAGCCCCGGAAGCCGGTGCGGAAGGGGCCGTTTATAGGCCCTCCCAGTAGACACAATTGTCAAGAAGGTGTCAAGAACTCTGAGTCTGCCTTGCGGCGCAGATGCAACCAACGAAGTCGCGTAGGGCATCCCTCGTCGGGGACGCAACGATCGCTCAAGATGCCCCCCGGGGAGTGGCGCGGAAGCCACAGGCATCACGGACGCGGGCCATCGTGGTTCGCGCCACCGACCGCGCGCGCTCCGCCCCCTGGTCCAGGATCCGCTCCACCGAGGCGGGGTCGGCGAGGAGCGCCGCGTAGCGCTCCCGCGCGGGCCCGAGGGCGCGATCCAGCACCTGGTACAGCTCCTCCTTCGCGTGCCCGTAGCCGAAGTTGCCGGCCCGGTAGCGGGCGGCGAGGGCCGCCGACTCCTCGGGGGTCGCGAAGAGCTTGTAGAGGGCGTAGACGTTGTCCCCGGTCGGGTCCTTGGGGTCCTCCAGCGGGGTCGCGTCGGTCACGATCTGCATGAGGCGCTTCCGCAGGGCCTTCGAGGAGAGGAAGATCTCCACGCCGTTCCCGTAGGACTTGGACATCTTCCGACCGTCGATGCCGGGGACGACCGCGACCTCCTCGACGATGCGGGGCTCGGGGACGACGATCGCCTCACCGAACCGGGCGTTGAAGGCCAGCGCCATGTCGCGCGCGATCTCCACGTGCTGCTTCTGGTCCTTCCCGACCGGGACCACGTTCGCGTCGTAGAGCAGGATGTCGGCCGCCATCAGCACCGGGTAGGTGAAGGTCCCGACGTTCAGGTCCTTCCCGGCGTCCCGGGCGGCCTTGTAGGCGTGGGCGCGCTCCAGCACCCCGTGACCCGTCACGCAGCCGAGGATCCAGGCCAGCTCGCAGGTCTCGGGGACGTCGGACTGGGTCCAGAGGACGGTGCGGGCGGGGTCCAGGCCCAGGGCCAGCCAGGTCGCGGCGACCTCCACCGAGTAGCGGCGCATCGCCTCGCGGTCGTGCAGCGTGGTGAACGCGTGCAGATCCGCGATGAAGTAGTAGGCGTCGTGCGACTCCTGCAGGCTCAGCGCCGGCCGGATCGCGCCCATCAGGTTGCCCAGGTGGGGGGTGGCGGTAGGCTTGATGCCGGTCAGCGAGCGCATGCGGCGAGGCTCCGGTCGGGGGATCTCCCCGGTCCTGACGGGGGGCGCACCCTACTCGAAGCCGCGGCGGAAGGGAAGAGGGGATCGGGGCCGGGGACGCTTCGAGACACGCCCCCCTCCACCACCACCCGTTTCGCGCGCCCTCACCGCCCTTCGGCGGCCTCAGGCCGCCAGACTCAGCGTCGCGGCGATCCGGTCCAGGGCGTCGCGCGCGGGCGACGCCGGAACCGGGCCGAGCGCGAGTCGGGCCGACCAGACCTGGCCGGCCAGCACCTCGCGGGTGGCGCCGAGGCCGCCGGCGGCCCGCACCTGGTGGGCGATCTCCGCGGCGAGCCCGGCGTCTCCGGTGGCGCCCAGGCGCGCCCAGCGGGCCGGGAGCGTGGGATCGACCAGCGAGGCGGACAGCACCGGGTGCACGGGGCGCCCCGCGTCGGCCTGCCGGACCAGGGGGGCCCACGCGTCCTCCGACGTGCCCTCGAAGGCGGCGAGGTCCTCGGCGAGCTGCCAGGCGGTGCCCACGTGGCGCCCGTACCGGCCGAGCCGGGTGACCACCGGCCGCTCGGCGCCGGCGAGGTGCCCACCGGCACGACAGGAGAAGGCGAAGACCGCGCCGTGGCGGGCGGCCGCGTGCTCCACGGCCGCCGCGGGCATCACGGGGGCCATCGAGGGCCGCTGCGACTCCGACAACTCCCGAAGGGCGTCGAGGGCGTCGCCCAGGATCTCCGGGGCGGGGGCGTGGCGGGCCAGCTCGAGGGCGCGCAACACGAGGGGGCTCCCCCCGACGAAGCTGGACGCGCCTCGGAGCACGCGCCGCGCCGCTCGGCGCCGCCGGCCGTCCTGCCGGCCCAGGGCCGCGTCGTGGACCCGCAACGCGGCGTGGAGGAGCTCCGCCACGTAGGCGACCTCCACGGCGGCGGCGGGGTCGGCGTCGCGCTGCGCGGAAGCCTGGGCGGCGAGGTACACCATCACGGGGCGGATGCGAGGGATGCGCTCCCCCTCGCCGAACACCTGCTCGGCGCTCACCCCGGGCGGCAACCCGTCCGCGGCGAGGGCGGCCAGCGTGTCCTCCACGTTGCCGAGCCGATCGCGGAGGTGCTCGGCGACCAACCGCTCGAGCTCGGCGGCGACGGCCCGACGGCCCTGGACGGCGCGGGAGCTGGAGCGGGAGAAAGGCATGGTGACGTGGGCCCCCTACCTCGCCGTCAAGAGCGGGTGTAGGGTCCGCATCGAAATTGCATGGACCCGCCCCGGGTCAACCCCAGCGCTGAGCCAGCGGCACCCGCCGCCCACCGCCGAACGCGCGCGACGAGATCCGGAGCCCGGGCGCCGCCTGCCACCGCTTGAATTCGCTCCGCGAGAGGAGCTTCGCCACCCGGGCCACCACCGCCGGGTCGTGGCCGGCCGCGATCACCTGCGCCGGCGACGCGGACCCCTCCACCATCAGGCGCAGGATCGCGTCCAGGAGCGGGTACGGGGGGAGGCTGTCCTGGTCCACCTGCCCGGGGGCCAGCTCGGCCGAAGGGGGCTTCTCCAGGGTGGCGCGCGGGATGATCTCCCTTTCGCGGTTCAGCCAGCAGGCAAGGTCGTAGACCTCGGTCTTGTAGAGGTCCGCCAGCGGGGCGAGGCCGCCGTTCATGTCGCCGTAGAGCGTGCAGTAGCCGACGGCCATCTCGGACTTGTTGCCGGTCGTGAGCAGGAGGTGCCCGAAGCGGTTCGAGAGCGCCATCAGCACCGTGCCCCGCACGCGGGACTGCAGGTTCTCCTCGGTGAGCCCGTGGCGCCCCATCCCGGCCACCGGAGCGAGGGCATCCAGGAAGGAGGACCACACGCCGCTCACCGGCACCAGGTCGAAGCGGCTGCCGAGGTTCCGGGCCAGCGCCTCGGCGTCGGAGACGGACCCGGGCGAGGAGTAGGGACCGGGCATGCCGATGGCCCACACGTGCTCCGGGCCCAGGGCGCGCGCCGCCAGCACGGCCACGAGCGCGCTGTCGATGCCCCCGGAGAGCCCCACGAGGACGTCGGTGAAGCCGCACCGGGCCACGTAGTCCCGAACGCCCAGGGTCAGGGCCTCGACCACCTCCTCCTGATCGCCCAGGGCGGGGGCGAGCACGGGGGGACCGTCGAGGTCCACCAGGTGGTGACCGGCCACGAACTGCGGCGCCTCGAAGAGCATCCGGCCGTCGCGATCCGCGACCATCGAGCCCCCGTCGAAGACGAGCTCGTCGTTCCCGCCCACCTGGTTGCAGTACACCAGCCGCGCGCGCGCCTGCCGGGCCTGCCGCGAGACCAGCTCGGCGCGGGTGGAGCGCTTCCCCCGCTGGAAGGGCGAGGCCGAGAGGTTGACCATGAGATCACACCCGGCGAGCCGCTCCACGGGGTCCACCCGGTAGTGCAGGCCGGACAGGGAAGGCTCGTTCCAGATGTCCTCGCACACCGTGACGCCCAGGGTGAGGCCCTCGACCTCCACGGGGCGAGGGGTGGCCTCGGCCGCGAAGTAGCGCGCCTCGTCGAACACGTCGTAGGTGGGGAGGAGCGCCTTGTGCCGCACGGCCACGATCTGCCCCCCTGCGGCCACCACGGCGGTGTTGCGCAGCCCGCCGGCGTCCCAGGGGGTGCCGTACACCGCCACCACCTGCGTCCCAGCGGTCGCCGTCGCCACCCGTTCCGCGGCGACCCGGCAGGCCGCCACCAGGTCCTCCCGGTCCAACAGGTCCCGGGGGGGGTACCCGGAGAGCACCAGCTCCGTGCTCACCACCACCCGCGCCCCGGCGCCGGCGCCCACGCGGATGGCCTCGATGACCGAGTCCGCGTTCCGCTCGACATCCCCCACCACCGGGGACGCCTGGTGGAGGAGGACCCGCAGCCTAGTACCCGCCGGTGTTCCGCCAGGCGGTGGCGTTGAGCCCCACCAGCGTGGGCACGCCGAGCGCGAGGCAGACGACCGAGAACATGAAGCGGTCAGTGGGGGCGATGTCCCCCATGCCGTCGGCGCCGGCCACGGCGATGCTGGTGGCGAAGTCGCCGTAGGGCGCGCCGAAGCTGAACAGCAGGTTCATGATCCCGGCGGCGCAGAGGAGTCCACCGGCGATCCACAGAGCGGTGCGCATCCGTACCTCGAAGGCGGCGAGGCTAACGAGCCCGCCGGGCCGTCGCAAGGATAGGCAGAGCGCCGCGGAGCCGCGCTGACCCTCTCCCCCGTCGATTGCCTGATCCCCGGGGCGACCGGGCGAGCTCCGTTCGCGGGGTACGCGCGCGGGCGTTGGGAGGGCGGCCAGGTACGGCTCGCGTGGGCGGGGCGGCTCGCCGGGACCGCCGGCCCCGAGGAAGGCTGGGACGCCGCCGATGCCCTGCGGGACGCCCTGCGCGGAGTGTCCGGCGGGACCCGCGCCGAGGTGCTGGAGCGCGTCGGCGCCGCGCTGAGCACCATCCCGCCGCGGTGGCGGGAGCGGGGTGACCTCTCCCTGCTCGCCGCGGCGGCGGACCCCACGGGCATCAGCCTGGCGGGCTGCGGGTTCGCGCAAGTGCTGGTGGACACCGCGGGCGGGTGGCTGGCCGCGGCGCTGCCCGGCTCTCCGCTCCTCGGCGAGCCGGGGCTCCCCGGCGCGTGGCCCGTTCCCCAACCGCCTCTGCGCGCCGGCGCCCGCTTCCTCGGCCTCTGCGCCGGCCAGACGGTCCCGACCGGCGACGTGGCGCGCGCCTGCGGCGTGCGGGCGTGAACCTCTACGCCGGAGAGATCGGGGACCTGGATCCCCGCGCCGAGATGGAGCGCCTGCTCGCCGCGGTGCGGGACGCCGGGGATCGCCCGCTGGCGCCGCTGTTCGGCGCCCTCGCCGCAGCCCATCCGGTCGCCCTGGCGGAGGTGGTGTGCGGGCCGCGCTCGCCGGGGGGCGAGGCGGTGGTGCGCGCGGCCCTGCCACACATCGCCGTCCTCGAGGAGACCCTCTCCCCGCGCGGGGTCTACCCCCGCCTGGCCGAGCTGGCGGGCGACGCCGCCACGGCCGTGCTGGCCACCGCCGCGGGCCGCCACCCCGCCGCGAGCTGGCTCATCCCGCTCTCCCGCCGGGTCGAGCGGGAGCAGGCCGGGGCGACCCACCTCTTCGCCGCGGGAGCCCACCCGGCCTTCGCGCAGGTGTGCCGGATGCACGCCGAGGTCGGGCACGTCGAGGGCCTGGTGCTCGCCGCCGGGGCCACCGGTCGGGCCGAGCCCGCCGGCGCGCTCCTGGCGGTGCACCTCGATCCGCCCCTCCGCGGCGAGCCGATCCCCCTGGAGCCGGCGCTCCGCGCGGCCGCGGCGGCGTTGGACGCCAACCCAGGCTCCCCCGTGCTCGCGCACCTCGCCGCGGTGTGGGGGCCCGAGCCCGACGCGCTCGTGGCCCGACTCGTCCCGCGCCTCCGCCAGCGCGCCAGCGCCGAGGCGCTCCTCGCCGGCGCCCGGCACCTCCCCACCACTTCGGCGCTTCTGCGTGCGGTGATCCCCGGCATGCGGTGAGCCAACCCGCATCCGCCCGCATTCTGGAACCCCAGCCGGCTCCGGCCGTGGGATACCATCGGGCGCCATGCCATCCGTATCGACCTGGTGCCGGCTCTCCGAGTGCATGCACAGCCTGGTGGCCGACGTGGCCGGCGCTCAGATCCGGCAGATCGCCCCGGATCCCGACGGCCCGATGGGCGCCGGGGATCCGTGCGGGCTCTGCACCCGAGCGCCGGACCTCAACCGCGCGCGCATCACGAGCCCACGCCGCCGCGTGGGGGATCGCTGGGAGGAGGTCGGCTGGGACGTGGCGATCCGGGAGATCGGCGCCCAGCTCAAGCAGATCCGCAAGCAGTCGGGGGTCCGGGCGATCGGCACCTGGGCCGGGGCGCCGGTGGCGCTGTCCACCCACGCGAGCATCCGGACCCTGGCCTGGTCGGTGGCGCTCGGCTCCCCCAACCTCTACACCCCGCTCGCCGACCGGGGGGGCGCCTGGCTGCGCGCCGTCGAGCTCGTGCTCGGCCACCCCATCCCGCTGCAGTCCGACGTGGGCCGGGCGCACTACGTGCTCCTCCTCGGCGCCAACCAGGAGGCGCAGGGCTGGGGCCCGCTCCAGGCCGGTCGGGGCTACGCCTCCGAGCTCGCCTGGTCCCGCAAGACCAAGGGCACCCGGGTGGCCACGGCGGACCCGCGCCGCACCCCGTTCGCGGCCGGAGCGGACGTCCACCTCCCCATCCGCCCCGGCACCGAGCTCTTCGTGCTCCTCGGCATGATCAGCGCGGTCCTGCACAACGACTGGTGGGACCGGCAGTACCTCGAGGACTACTGCGAGAACCGGGAGGCGCTCGCCCGCGCCCTCGCTCCGTGGACGCTCGAGCGATGCGCCAACGCCTGCGGCGTGGGCGCCGAGGCCCTGGGCGGCGTCGCCCTCAAGTTCTCCCGCGCGGCCATGGCGGTCGCGCACCGGTCGCCCCAGGCCAGCGCCACGCCCAACGCCACCCTCACCGGCTGGGCCAACCTGGTCCTGCACGCGCTGACCGCCAACCTGCTCCGTCCGGGCGGGCTCTACGAGAACCGCGCCATCCTGGACCAGCACGCCATCGCCGCCGCCATCCCCACCGCCGGGGCGCCGCGGACCCGGGCCGGGGACTACCCCCTCCTCCTGCTCCAGGCGCCCCAGGCCGTGCTCCCGGACGAGGTGCTCGTCCCGGGGGACGACGGCCTGCGCGCGCTCATCTGCCTGCACGGGGATCCGGCGCGGGAGCTCCCGGGCGGCGAGCGGGCGCGCGCCGCGCTGCGCAAGCTGGACCTGCTCGTGGCGCTCGACGTGGCCGACACCGAGACCACCCGGCTCGCGCACTGGGTCCTGCCCGGGACCCACTCCTGGGAGCGCGCCGACGTGCACCTCCACGACGCCGGCATCCTCCCGCGGCGGATGGCCCAGGTCACCCCGGCGCTGGTTCCCCCCGTCGGTCAGGCCCGTCCCGAGGAGCAGGTCCTGGCCGACCTCCTCGCCGCGGTGGGCCCGTCGCTGCGCAGCGACTTCGGCGCCGCTCTACGCCTTCGGGCCGGTCGGCTGGCCCGGGGCTCGCTCGACCCCTGGATCGCATCCCGGCTCGGGCAACGCGGTGTCCCCACGCTCGAGGAGCTGCGCGCCGCCCCGCACGGGTGGGACGGCGGGGACGTGGATCGCGCCACGTGGCGCCTCCCCGGCGCGCGCGGGCGCATCGACCTGCTCCCGGACGCCATCGCCGAGCTCCTCGGGCAGCTGCGCGAGCCGAGCGGCGGGCCCGGCTACGACCACTGGCTCCTCACCGGCGCCGCGCGGGACGCCGCGGTGCGGCCCTGGGACCGCGGCCCCGAGCCCGTGGACCCGGGGGTGACCCTCCACCCCTCGTGCGGGCTCGCGGAGGGCAGCCGGGCGCGGATCTCCACCCGGGCCGGCTCGGTCTACGCGACCGTCCACCTGGACGAAGGGCTGCGGCCCGACACCGTGGACCTGCCCGCCGGCTACGAGGTGGACGTGGGCGCGCTCATCCCCGGGGATCAGCTCGACGCCGAGACCGGCACCGCCCCCTGGAACGGGCTGCCGTGCCGCGTCGAGGCCGGCTAGCCCGCGTCCCCCACCCGGGCCGGGTCGACCTCGCCGAAGCCCTCCGCGTAGAGCTGGGCATAGGCCCCTCCCCGCGCGAGCAGCTCGGCGTGGTCGCCCACCTCCACCACGCGGCCCTGGTCCAGGACCACGATCCGGTCGGCGCGGACGATGGTGGACAGGCGATGGGCGACGACGAGGCAGGTCTTGCGGGCGAACACCCGGTCCATCGCCTCCTGCAGGAGCCGCTCCGAGAGCGGATCCACCGAGGCGGTCGCCTCGTCGAGGATCACCACCGCGGGATCGCGCGCCAGCGTGCGCGCCAGGGCGATGATCTGGGCCTCGCCGGCCGAGAGATTGGCGCCGCGGTCCCGGACCGGGTGGTCGAGCCCGTCCGGGTGACGCGCCGCGATGGCGTCCAGGTTCGAGAGGGCGACGGCCTCGGCCACCCGCGTGGGGTCCAGCCCGGGATCCCCCAGGGTCACGTTGAAGCGCAGCGACTGGGAGAAGAGCTGCACCTCCTGGCGGACGATGCCCACCGTTCGTCGCGCCGAGGCGGGGGCAATCGCGGCCAGCTCCACGTCGTCCACGGTGATGGAGCCCCGGTAGCCGTCGTGGACCCGGCCGAGGAGCCGGACCAGCGTGCTCTTCCCCGAGCCGGTGCGCCCCACCAGGGCCACCACCTCGCCGGGCCGCACCTCGAAGGACACGTCGTGGAGCACGTCAGGCGCCTCGGGCCGGTAGCGGAAGCTGACCCCGGCGACGCGGAGCTCCCCGCGCGGGTCGGGCAGGCTGGTGGACCCACCGCCGATGCGCTCCTCCACCCCGAGGAGCCAGAAGATCTTCTCGAGGGCGGTGTCCGCCCGCTGGATGAAGGTGATCTTCCCGGACACCTCGCGGAGCGGGCGGAAGAGGCGGTCCAGGTAGTCCACGAAGGCCACCACGAGGCCGACCGTGACCCCGTCCGCCTGCAGCCCGACCTCACGCGCTCCGTACCAGAGCATCAGCGCCACGCAGACCGAGGCGATGCCGTCGATGAACGCGTAGAGCCCTGCGTCGTAGACGTTGTTCCGGATGTTCGCCACCCGGTGTCGGTCGTCGAGGATGCGGAAGCGCTCCTGCGCGCGCGCCTCCTGCCCGAAGAGCTGGAGCACCTCCACCCCGGCGAGCCGCTCGGCGGTGTAGGCGTTGAGCGAGGCCAGCGCGTCCCGGATCTCGGCGAAGTACACGCGCATCCGGCGACGGAAGAAGTCGATGACCGCCGCCACCGGCGGGCCGACCAGGAGCAGGATGCCGGTGAGGTGGGGGTCCAGCCAGAGCATGGCGCCGACCACCGCCAGCATGTTCACCACGTCCAGCACGAGGGAGACGGAGCCGGCCGAGAGGGCTTCGGAGAGCGCGTCCACGTCCGAGGTGACGCGGGTGAGGATCTGCCCGGTGGGCTGGCGCTCGAAGAAGCGCTGCGCCAGACCCAGGATCTGCCGGAAGAGGGCGCGCCGGAGGCGGAGGATGGAGTTCTCGGCCGCCCATGAGAGGAGCAGGGTGTAGGCCGTCTCGGCCACGAACGCGGCCAGGACCACCGCGAGGTAGGCGAGCGCGATCCCCAGGAGCCCGTCAGCCACCCCGGCCACGACGTGCTCGTCGATGGCCTCCTTCATCAGGAGCGGCTGGGCCACGCCCAGCGCGGCCACGATCGGCACGCAGCCCAGGGCCGCCAGGAAGCGCCACCGGTCCGGCGCGAGGTACGGCCAGAGCTGGGCGAGCCGACCGGCGGCCGTCCCGCTCACGACGCCGCCTCGGCGGTCTGGGCCAGCCAGGCGTCGCGGTAGGGGCCGGGCCGCGCGACGAGCTCGGCGTGGGTCCCCTGGTCCACCAGGCGGCCGTCCTCGATCACCAGCACCCGGTCACAGTGCTCGAGCGCGGACATCCGGTGCGACACCAGGAGCGTCGTGGCGCCCCGCGCGAAACGGGCGCGAAGGGTGCGGATGAGCTCCTGCTCGGTCGTGTGGTCCACCGCCGAGAGGACGTCGTCCAGGAGCACGATCTGCCCCTCCCGGGCGAGCCCCCGCGCCAGGGCCACGCGCTGCCGCTGCCCGCCGGAGAGCACGATGCCGCGCTCCCCGACCACGGTGCTCATGCCCTCGGGCAACGCCGCGAGATCCGGAGCGAGGGAGGCGGCGCGCACCGCCTCCTCCACCCGCTCGCCGGGAAGGCCCAGTCCCACGTTCTCGCGGATGGTCTCCGAGAACAGGAAGACCTGCTGGGGCACGACCACGAGTCGCCGCCGCAGCTCGTCCAGGTCCAGGTCCAGCAGGTCCACCCCCTCCACGAAGACGGTGCCGCGCGGCGGGTTCCGCAGGCGCGCCAGGAGCCGGAGCAGGGTGGTCTTCCCCGAGCCGGTGCGCCCGTAGACGCCGACCGCCGACCCGCCAGGGATGGTGACGTCCACCTCTCGGAGGACCGGTCGCTCCGGGGCGTCGGGGAAGGCGTAGCTGAGGTTCCGCAGCGTGAGGGTGGGGCCGCGGGTCGGGGTGGGGAAGGGCTGCGCGCGCCCGCGCTCGGGACGGTCCACCGGCGCGTCGAGGACGGCGTGCAGCCGCTCGAGCGAGGCCTCGGCGCGTTGGAAGACCGGCACCAGCCAGCCCACGGCGCGGAGCGGGGCGAGCACGTAGGCCACCAGCGCGACGAAGGCGGCCAGCCCTCCGGGGGTCAGCCCCCCGTCCAGGGCCATCCCGCCGCCGATCCAGATCAACAGGAAGATGGCCACCCCCGCCGCGACCCCGAAGAGCGGGAACACGAGCGCCCGGAGGAGCGCCATCCGGAGGTTGAGCCCCCGGAGCTCGGACGCCTCGGCGTCGAGCCGCGCCTCGAAGGCGCTCTCCACGTTGTAGCCCTGGATCGTCCCCACCCCCTGGATGGTGCCGAGGAGCGAGTCCGAGAACTGCCCGATCCGCTGCTGGGTCTCCCGCTGGAGGCGCATGAGCGGACCGGTGGCGGCCTGCACGATGAGGTACCCCGCCAGGATGGGCGCGGCGCAGGCCAGGGTGAGCCCGGGCGAGAGCACGAGCATCTGCCCCACCGCCATGGAGAGCGCCGCCACCACGTTGAAGCCCTGGAGCAGGGCGAAGCCGGCGAAGGCGCGGGCGAAGGTCACGTCGGAGGTGGTGCGGGAGAGGAGATCGCCCGTGGTGAAGCGGGCGTAGAACTCCGGCTGGAGGCGCAGGCAGTGCGCGAACATGTCCTCCCGGAGGTTGAACTCCGCGTTCCGCGCCGGGGTGAAGAACCACGCGCGCGACGCGGTCCGCACCAGGATCACCCCGAGACCGAGCAGCCCGATCGTCCAGGCGGCGCGGGAGGCCGCCTCGCCCTCCCCGGCGCGCAGCGCGTCCAGGCCCACCGCGAGCAGGCCGGGGATCTGCACCGACAGCCAGTTGGTGACCAGCACCGCCGACGCCCCCGCGACGTACCACCCCCACTGCGGGAGCACGTAGCCACGCGAGAACCGACGCAGGTTCGGGTACCAGCCGGACACGGGGTTCGGTGCTTAGCCCGGCCCCGGGGTCAGGGCCTCAGCGAACCTCCTCGGGGACCTCGTGCACACCCTCGAGCAGGAGCTCGCGGCGCGCGGCGACGTCGGTGTCGAGCCGCGCCAGCGCCTCCGGCAGCCGGTCGTACAGCCGCTTGTGCGGGCGCCGCAGGCCCTCCTGGAAGAGCCCGTGCACGAGGAAGGGGAGCACCGCGGTGACGTCGCAGTGCACGTAAACCGAGGCGTTCTCCACGCACTCCGCCGACACCTTCCCCCAGGTGTGGCCTTCGCCGGCGGGACAGGAGGAGAGCGCCCCGTTGTCCACCGGGTCCACGCAGAACTGCACGTCGATGTCGAAGCCCCGCGCGTCCAATTCGAGGATCTGGGAGAGCGTGGGCTCCCCCTGCAGGGTGTAGTTCTTCGGGACCCCGCCCCCCAGGATCCACACCGAGGTCTGCCCCTCGTTCTGGGCGAGCCACTGCACCGCCGCCATGCTGTAGACGTCCCGGTTCACGTCGAGCGCGAACTGGAAGCCTTCCCCCAGCGCGGCGCGCAGCTTCACGGCGTTGAGGAAGATGGACCCGTCCTGGGGAGCGCCCACGAAGATGGGCACCCCGCACGCCCATGCGGTGGCGAGGAGCGAGTGCTGGTCCACCCCGACGCGGGTCTCGATGGCGTGCAGGTGCTTGCCCAGGAGGTGGTGGAATTCCGCGGTGGTCATCGAGCGCTGGAACTCGGGCTGCGCCATGAGCCAGCCGAACAGCCGGTCCGTGCGCAGCAGCACCTCTTCCGGGAAGCCGATGTCGTAGATGCGGATGATCCGCGCCTCGCGCAGCCGGGTGTCGCCCGCGTCGGGCGCGATCTCCCGGAGGCGGTACCCCAGCACACGGTGGGCGTCGTGGTAGAGGTTGGCCCCCGTGGTGGTGAGGACGTCCACGAGACCCGCCTCGATCATCGGAACCAGGCAGGACCGATGCAGCCCGGCCGGGGTCATCGCCCCCGAAAGCGTGCAGAAGACGGTGTTCCCCTCCACCACCGAACGGCGCATGAGCCGGTACCCCTCGCGCACCTGGCGCCCCACGAAGGCCGGGAAGGCCGTGGCCAGGAGGTCCGCGGTCGACTCGGCGCCGGTGATGGCGCGGGGCCGGATCTCGCGCGCGGTGTCGAACTCGGCGCGGATGGTTTCGGAGGGGTCGGACATGGGGGCTCCGGGGCGCGGCGAGGCTAACCCACGCGCCGGCCCCTACTCCACCGCCGGACAGTCTCCGCCGAAGGCCTCGGTGTCGGGCCCCCAGTTGAAGCAGGCCAGGAACCCGCCGTCGACGTCGAACACGCTGGCCTGCACCGAGAGCCCGGCCAGGGTGTCGGGGTTTCGGACGTCCACCCAGGTGCTGCCGTTGCTCTCGTAGGCGCCCGGCTCCAGCACCACCTCGAGGGGCACCGCCCACACCGAGCCGTCGGCGTCCGAGAAGGTCTCCTCGAACGCGTCGTGGTACTCGCTCCAGGCGGTGCTGCCGAGGTTCACGTCGTAGAGGTCGATGTCCACCGCGCCCACGGTCCCGCCGTCGTCCACCGTGAACACCTCCCACGTGCAGGTGATGCTGGTGCAGGTGCCACAGGCGCCGCGGAGCGTCCGGCCGGTGTTCCAGGGCCGCCCCTCCCCCTCGTCACACGCGTAGTGCCCCGGGGAGCCGGGAGGCTCGGTGGGATCGGTGGGGTCGGTCGGATCGGTGGGGGTGGCGGTGTCGTCGCCGTCGTCCGCACCGTAGTCGACCTGCATGCAGGCGCGCTCCTCCTCGTTCCAGGCGAAGCCGGGGTGGCAGTCGGGTACGCAGCCGCCGAGGACCAGGGCGAGGAGCACGGAGCACCCTCCTACGGGTAGTAGTAGTACGCGCCGACGTACGAGTGGAAGGTCATGCTCGTGGCGTCGCCCGTGTTGTAGCCGTAGCCGGCGTAGTTGTACGCGAACGGGAACCACGTCCGGTAGCTGCTGAAGAAGTACAGCACGACCGTCTCGAGCGAGTAGACGTAGGAGCCGTAGCTCAGGTCGTAGGTCTCGGCGAAGCCCCACCCGCCGGTGAATCCGTCCCAGTCCCCGTCGGCGAGCCCGTAGTCGTCGCACCAGTCCCCGGAGGCCACCGTGTCGCTGACGGTGAGCCGGAAGGACCAGTCGCAGGCGGTACACGGCGTGCGGATGGAGCCAGCGGTGCTCCAGTCGCCCATGTCCGAGCACACCGACACGAGGTCGGGGATGGTGCGACCCTGGGTGATGTCGTAGCCGAAGCGCCCGGACGTGAACGAGCCATCGGCCGCCACCTCCGCCTGGCCCGCGTACCAGACCACGTGTAGGCAGGTGAGGTCCGGATCCAGCTCGCCGTCGCAGTCGTTGTCCAGGTAGTCGCAGATCTCCTCGGCGTCCGGGTTCACGGTCGGCTCGTCGTCGTCGCAGTCCGTCCCGTCCGACACCGCGCCCTCCGGCGCCTCGCAGGCCCGGGTGGCGCTGTCGGGGTCTCCGAAGCCGTCGGCGTCGCCGTCGGTGTACCAGGTGGGCGCGTCGCTGGCCGAGTCGTCCGTCGTACCGTTGCAGTCGTTGTCGAGGCCGTCGCACACCTCGTTCGCGCGGGGGTAGACCGCGGCGTTGTCGTCGTCGCAGTCCAGCCCGGAGTTCACCGCGCCCACGTCCGGGTCGCAGGTGGTCACCTCGGTGGCGCTGTCCCCCCAGCCGTCGCCGTCGGCATCGGTGTACCAGGTGGCGGCGTCGGTGGCGCCCTCGTCGATGTCCCCGTCGCAGTCGTCGTCCCGATCGTTGCAGCGCTCGTCCGCGCCCGGGTTCACCGCCGCCTCGGTGTCGTCGCAGTCGGTGGCGTCGGAGACCGTACCCACCGGGCGTTCGCACTCCCAGCTCACCGAGCCCGCGTCTCCGTAGCCGTCCACGTCGCCGTCGGTGTACCAGGCCTGGGCGTCGGCCGAGTCGGGGCCGTCCACCGTTCCGTCGCAGTCGTTGTCGGCACGGTCGCAGACCTCGGCCCCACCCGGGTAGGCGTCGGGGTTGGCGTCGTCGCAGTCCAGGCAGGCCGCCACCCCGTCGCCGTCCCCGTCGACGTAGCCGACCGAGCCGTCGCAATTGAGGTCCACCACCGCGTCGCAGCTCTCCGGGGCGCCGGGGTAGGCGGCCGGGTCGGCGTCGTCGCAGTCGGTCCCGAAGCTGGAGGTGCCCGCGGGCGCCTCGCACGCCAGCGTGGTGAGGTCGCCGTCGCCGAAGCTGTCGCCGTCCGCGTCCGTGTACCAGGTGCCCGCGTCGGTGGCGTCCTCGTCCACCGTGCCGTCGCAGTCGCCGTCGAGCCCGTCGCAGGTCTCCGCCGCGCCCGGGTAGATCGCGGGCCGGGTGTCGTCGCAGTCGGTGGAGGACGAGACGGTGCCCGCGGGCGCTTCGCAGGCGACGGTCGCGGTGCCGTCGGCGTCGCCGTAGCTGTCCCCGTCGGCGTCCGCGTACCAGGACCTGGCGTCGGTGGCGCCGTCGTCCACGGCCCCGTCGCAGTCTCCGTCGAGGCCGTCACACACCTCGGTGGCGCCCGGGTAGATCGCGGCGAGCGTGTCGTCGCAGTCGGTGGCGTCAGTGACGTGCCCCTCCGGCTCCTCGCAGCTCAGGGTGGGGGTCGCGTCGGCGTCGCCGTAGCCGTCGCCGTCGCCGTCGGGGTACCACGAGCGGGCGTCCGAGGCGTTGTCGTCGGCCACGCCGCTGCAGTCCTCGTCCCGCCCGTCACAGACCTCGGTGGCGCCCGGGGAGACCGTCGGGTCGGTGTCGTCGCAGTCGCCGTCCGCGGTGGTGTACCCGTCCCCGTCCACGTCCTCCGGGGGATCGGTGTCGGTGTCCGTGTCGGTGTCGGTGTCCGTGTCCGTGTCGGTGTCGGTGTCGGTGTCGGTGTCGGTGTCGGTGTCGGTGTCGGTGTCCGTGTCCGTGTCCGTGTCGGTCTCCACCACGCCGGTGTCGGGGACACAGGAACCGTCCTTCCCGAGCACCTCGCCGTCCGCGCAGTCAGGGGGGGTGGTGCAGGCCGCGAGAATGAGGGAAACGAGCACGGGAGCCTCCAGGCAGGGTCGACTATCAAGGATGGCGCGGGTCGGCGCGGCCCGCCACCGATAGGGGGGCGCGATGGACGCCTCCTCCCTTCGCCGCGCCGTCGACTGGCGCCTCCAGGTCGTGCGCCGTCGCCTCGCGGCCCGACTCGCCTCCACGCCGCTGGTGAGCGAAGACCTCACCCTTGCCTCGACGGCCGGGTACCAGCTCTCCGCCCGGCTCACCCGACCGGCCGGGGCGAAGGGCGCGCTGCCCGGCGTGGTCCTCAACCCCGGGATCCACCAGGGCCGGGCCGAGGTGGAGGGCACCGGCGCGGTCGTGAACGCCGCCGAGATCGCCCGCCTCGGCTACTCGGTGCTGAGCTTCGATCCCGCCGGCCGCGGGAGCTCCTGGGGCGAGGAGGACTACGGCGGTCCCGAGCACCAGGACGATCTCCGGGTCGCGATCAAGGCGCTCCTCGCGTCCCCCCGGTGCGACGGCAAGCTGGGAGTGGTCTCGCTCTCGTTGGGGATCGCGTCTTCGGTGGGGGCCCTGGCCCGATGGCCCGACGAGCTGCCCGTGCGCTGGCTCGTGGACTGGGAGGGCCCCTGCGACCGCGAGATCATCACCTCGGGCGGCACCATCCTCGTCCCGGCCGCCGGCCACACGCTCGAGGACGACGGCTACTGGTTCCCCCGCGAGGCCACCCGAGGCGTGGCCGCGCTGCGCTGCGGATACGTCCGCCTGCAGGCCTTCCCCGACCACGCCCAGCCGACCGAGCTCCGCCACGCCACCCGGATGATGCACGCGGCGAGGGGGGGCAAGCTCCCCTGGTTCCAGCTCAACGATCACCCCCGCGGCGAGGTCCCCGAGCGGCCCGACTGGCTCCCCGGTGGACCCTGGGCGGCCAACCGCGCGATCCTCACCAAGCTGCGGACCCTCAAGGGGACGTGAGCAGCGCGTCGATCCACACGTTGCGGTCCCCGTCGGGGCCGAGGCGGTCCGAGGCGAAGCGCAGCTCGATCCGGTGCGGCCCGGCGGCGTGCGGCCCGGGCAGCTCGAGCCGCGAGGGACCGTCCAGGGACCACTGACGCACCGGCCCGGCGTCCACCTTGACCTCGATCGACGGCGCTCCCCGGTAGGCGGTGCCCCCGCCCTCCAGGACGAAACGGTCCACCTCAGCGCCGAGGTGCACCGGGAGCGCGAGGTAGTCGTTCCGGTCCCAGCGGAGGTCGAGGGACAGGCGACCGGGCAGGCGCGCCACCTCGGACGCGACGCCCCCACGCCAACCCACCGCCTCCCCCTGGGTCCGCTCCAGGAGGGCGCGCCACCAGTCCACGGCCCCCTCCCGCGGGTAGCGCCGGAGCAGGCGCAGCGCCTCCCCTCCCCTCCCCCGCTGCTCCAGCCGACGCGCCAGGTCGACCGGGTCGATCGACGGGCGCTGCGGGCGCCACCCGACCGCGAGCAGCGTGTCGGGCGAGCGCCGGGCGTCTCCGGCGAGCCAGGCCTCGGCCGCCTCGTCCCGATCGGGGTCCGCGGCCACCAACGCGAGGCGCGCGCCGGGGTCCTCGTTCAACCGCGCGTGGAGGAGCCCCACCGCGTGGACCCGCCGGGCCGCCTCGAGCGCGTCGGGCGCCCCGACCGCGAGCGCCACCCGGAGGAGCAGGATCCCGCCGGCGGCCGCCAGGGCGGCGGTCCCCAGCCAGGGAAGCTCAGGCAGCGGGCCGGGACGGCGGGCGGGGGACGCCGCCGACCAGCCACAGGCGGCGTAGACCAGCACCACCACCAGGCCCGGCACCACCTCGAGCGCCGCCGGCAGCTCCCGGGCCGCGAACCCCTGCCGGGCGGCGAGGAGCAAGGCGAGCACCACGAGCCCGGTGCCGACGCGGCTCCAGCGCAGCGCGCCGAGGACCAGAGCCCCCACCAGGAAGGGCCAGCCGGCTTCGGGTCCGGCCGCGGCCCACAAGGCGACCACCCCCAGCCGGAGGAGGCGCGGCTCCCAGCGGGACAACAACGCCACCAGGAGCAGGAGCGGCGCCGGCGACCAGGGCGTGTGGGGGCTCGCGAGGAGCGCGAGCAGCCCCCAGAGCGCCGCTACTCCCACTCGATGGTGCCCGGCGGCTTGGGGGAGATGTCGTACACGACGCGGTTGATGCCCCGCACCGCGTTGATGATCCGGCTGGCCATGCGGCCGAGCACGGCCCACGGGAGCTCGGTCACCGAGGCGGTCATCCCGTCGGTGGACTGGACGGCCCGGATGGCGCAGGCCTCTTCGTAGGTGCGCGCGTCTCCCATCACGCCCACCGAGCGGACCGGGAGCAGGACGGCGAAGGACTGCCAGATGGAGCGGTACAGCCCGGCGGCGCGGATCTCCTCGTCCACGATGGCGTCCGCCTCGCGCAGGGTGTCCAGGCGCGCCCGCGTGAGCTCGCCCAGGCACCGCACCGCGAGGCCCGGTCCGGGGAAGGGCTGGCGCCAGAGCCGCCCTTCCGACAGGCCCAGCTCGGCCCCCAGGGCCCGGACCTCGTCCTTGAACAGCTCGCGCAGCGGCTCGATGAGCTTGAAGTCCATGTCCGGGGGCAGCCCGCCCACGTTGTGATGGGACTTGATGGTGGCCGAGGGGCCCTTGAAGGACACAGACTCGATCACGTCCGGGTACAAGGTCCCCTGGGCCAGCCACCGGGCCCCGGCGAACCGACGGGCCTCGGCCTCGAACACGCGGATGAACTGCTCCCCGATGATCTTCCGCTTGCGCTCCGGCTCGGTGACCCCGGCCAGCGCGTCCAGGAAGCGGTCGGAGGCGTCGACCACGGTGAGGTCGTACTCGGCGAACTCCGCCGCGACCGACGCGCGCTCGCCCTTCCGCAGGAGCCCGTTGTCGACGAAGATGCAGTGGAGGCGGGGGCCGATCGCCTCGTGCAGGATGGCCGCGGTGACGGAGGAGTCCACCCCGCCCGAGAGCGCGCAGATCACCTCGTCGTCGCCCACCTGGGCGCGGATACGCGCCACCTGCTCGGCGAGGAAGCTGCCCATCGACCAGTCGGCGTGGGCCTCGCAGATGCGGAAGAGGAAGTTCCGCAGCAGGGTGACGCCCTCCCGGGTGTGGGTCACCTCGGGGTGGAACTGGATGCCGTACCGGCGCCGGCCCGGGTCGGCCATCGCGGCGTAGGGGCACCCGTTCGAGCTCGCCAGGGCGTGGAAACCCGTCGGGAGCGCGTCCACGTGGTCGCCGTGGCTCATCCACACCGGCGAGACGGGCGAGACGCCTTCGAGGAGCAGGTCCCCCGCGCCCAGGCGCTGGATCTCGGCCGGACCGTACTCCCGATGGTGCGTCTGGGTGACCACGCCGCCGCCGAGGTGGCTCATGAGCTGCATCCCGTAGCAGATGCCCAGCACCGGCACGTCGATGTCGAGCCAGCTCCGGTCGAAGCGCGGCGCGTCGGCGTCGTAGACCGAGCTCGGGCCGCCCGAGAGCACCACGCCGCGGAGCCGCGGGAAGTCCCGGCGCGCGATCGTGCAGGGGTGGATCTCGCAGTAGACACCCTGCTCGCGGATCCGCCGCGCGATGAGCTGGGTGTACTGGGAGCCGAAGTCGAGGACGAGGACGAGGTCGTGCGCGGACATGCGCGCCTCTATCGCGGGGACGCCCCGCCGACCGACCGCCCGCGCGGGGCGTTCACTTCCGCTTCGCGCCCGCCAGCGCCGCCGAGAAGCGGCCGCCGGTGTACGCGTCGAGCTGGGCGGTCAGCTCCTGCAGGCGCAGCTCGTTCTTGAGCTGGGCCTTCATGTCCCCCGGGTTGAGGAGCATGTCCACCTGGAGCCGGCGACGCTCGAAGTAGAGGCGGTTCACCTCCTCCAGCACCTTGTCCCGGAGCTTCACGATGTCCTGGGTCTCCGAGATGACCCGGATCCGCTCGCTGGACATGACCAGCTCGTTGAGGTCCCACTTCGCCTTCACCTCGAACTTGTGGTCGATGTCCACCCCGGAGCCGGTGAGGTCGGCGGTGGCGTCCGAGGTCGGATCGGTCGAGTCGATCACGAGGTAGTCGAAGTCGTTGTCCAGCCCGTTCGCGTAGTTGTACTTGAACTGGAGCTGGGGCAGGAGCGCGGCGGACTTCGAGGCGGCGAGCCAGGCCTCGACGTGCCGCTGGTCGGTCTTGGAGTAGGTCAGGACCATCTCCTGGACCGCCGAGACGTCCGGCTCGTCGTCGAAGCGCGCCAGGACGTCCTGTACGGTGCGGAGCTCGCCGTCGGCCGCGTAGGCCGGAGACGGAAGGGCGAGGAGCAGGGCGGCGAGGATCATGGGGACTCTCCGGACAGGGAACGGGTGAAGGCGCCGCCGGTCCAGCCATCCAGGCGGGCCTCGAGCTCGGCCACGGCGAGGACCGCCATGACCTGCTCCCGAAGGGGGGCGTCGGCGCGGAGCGCGGACTCGTGGACCAGCCGGCTGCGCGCCAGCCAGGCGCCGGCGACGCGGTCCGCCAGGCTGACCCGGTAGCGGGTCGTGGCCTCGGTGAGGTTGGCGGCGGCGGCGATCGTGGAGGGGTCGTCGTCCAGGTAGATCTCGTCGCCCAGGACGTAGAGCTCGGCCTGGCCGGCGAGCTCGTCCTCGGCGAGGGACTCGAGGTCGTCGCCGTCCGAGTAGGTGATCAGGGTGTCGCAGGCCCCCCAGCAGAGCTGGGTGGTGGCGAACCAGGTGCGGTCGTTCGCCTCGGTGGTGTCCAGGTCCACGTAGTCGGCGTCGCGGCTGCGGCGCTGCGCCCAGTAGCCCTGCAGGACGAGCTTGGGGGTGAGCCGGTAGGCGGCCGCCCGACCGGCCAGGGAGACCGGGTCGAGGTCCAGGCCGGTGCGGCTCAGGGCGAGCCCGACGGTGTCGGAGAGGTCCAGGCCCCGCGCCGGGGTCGCCTCGACGGACTCCCGGACGCTGACCAGCTCCCAGATCCCGCCGGTGGTGGCGATCACCGGTCGCTTCCCGACGAAGCCCACGTCCATCACCCGGGGGTCGGTGAGCCCGCGGACCACGGGCTGCCAGCGCACGCCGCCGTCCAGCGACTCCCACACGCCGTCCACCCCCGAGACCGCGAGGAGGTGTCCCGGCTCGCCCAGGTGGACCAGCCGGCGGAGGTCGGGCAGCGGTTGCCGGCCCAGGGGGGCGAAGCTCGCACCGCCGTCGTCCGAGCGCAGGAGCGCGTCACCACGGGCGATCCAGAGGCCGCCGGCCCAATCCGGGTCCACCACGACCGCCGCCACCGGCCCGTCCCCCGCCGCCGCCACCGAGGTCCAGCGGAGCGCGTCCTCCGAGCGCAGGAGCCCGGCCTCGGTCGCGGCCCACACGGTCCCGGCGTCCACGGCGAGGCCGTGGACCACGATGTCGCGGAAGATTCCCTCCACCTCGATCCAGCTCCGGCCGTCGTCGAGGGAGACCAGGAGCCCGTCGCCCGCGGCCACCAGCGCCCCCGACACCCGGGCGAACACGGTGGGGGCGTGGCGCCGCTCCACCTGGGTCCAGGACTGGCCCCCGTCCTCCGAGCGCCAGGTGCCGTCCGGCCGTCCCACCAGCGCGCGCTCCCCGTCCTCCGGGTCGAACCAGACCCGCACGGCGCCTCCGCCGACCGTGGGAGCGACCCGCAGGGTGTCCAGCACCCGGATCGCGTCCTCCGCGAGATCGGCGTCGAGCTCCTCCACGTCGAGCTCCACCGTGTCGCCTTCCTCGAGGTCCTCCGCCTCGATGAGGTCCTCGGCGCTCGCCGCCTCGGCTTCGGCGATCTCCGCGGCCTCGGCGAGGCGCGCCTCGTCGTCGAGCCCGCTGTCCGCGTAGACGGAGGGCAGCACGGAGGACCAGGACACGCCCGCGTCGCCCGAGCGGAACACCGTGCCCGCGGTGTCCACCGCCAGCCAGACCCAGCCCCGACCCGGCTCCACCGCGACCGCCGCCGGCGGCTCGCCCTCGGGGAGGGGAGCGCGGGGCTCCCACGCGAGGTCGCGCGCGAGCGGCACCACCGGGACGGGGGGCGGGGCGGGGATGGCCATCGGCGCGGGCGGCTCGACCTCCGGCTCCGGCACGCCTGCGGCCAGGGCGGCGGGAAACACCAGGAGGAGGACGGTCCACATCGGGGCGCATGCTACCCCGGTGCGCTGGGGGCGTCAGCCCGGGGGACGCTCCGGATAGA
>Ga0172372_10002065_pt1 | contig 30792 bp, 26 predicted proteins | sample LakKiv5m_2_FD_114544 | JGI IMG/M metagenome (GOLD analysis project Ga0172372, IMG submission 114544) | Freshwater microbial communities from Kabuno Bay, South-Kivu, Congo - kab_092012_9.5m | ecosystem: Environmental > Aquatic > Freshwater > Lake | place: Democratic Republic of the Congo...
ATTGACGAACAGAAGGTCGTCGACCTGCCGCTCAACGGCCGCAACTTCACCCAGCTCGGCACCCTGATTCCCGGTGTGGTGGCGCCGCCTGGCGCCCTCGGTGGTCAGGCTGGTGACGCCACGCCCGGAGGCTTCGGCAATGCCACGGGCGGTTTCAATGTCAACGGCATGCGCAACCAGTCGAACAACTTCCTGATGGATGGCGCATCGAACAACGACACGTTCAACACCGGGTTCGTGCTGCGTCCTCCCCCCGATGCCATTGAGGAATTCAAGATCCTGACGCACGCCTTCGGTGCGGAATACGGTCGGAACGCCGGTTCGGTGGTCAACCTCGTCACCAAGTCGGGCAGCAACACGCTCTCCGGGTCGCTGTGGGAGTTCAACCGCGACGACAGCCTGCAGGCCCGCAATTACTTTGCGCCGCAGACACAGGCCAAGCCCGAGTTGAAGCAGAACCAGTTCGGTGCAGCGGTCGGCGGCCCCATCGCGAAGAACCGCATGTTCGGCTTCGGCTACTACGAAGGATTCCGCAATGTCAGCGGCGTCACCAATAACGTGATCGTCCCGACGGCGGCGCAGCGCGCGGGCGACTTCAGTGCCTTCGCGGCCGTCCGTGATCCGCTGACGGGCCAGCCATTCCCGGGCAACATGATTCCGACCGGTCGCCTATCGCCGGCCGCACTGAAGCTGCTCAACGATTTTGTGCCGCTGCCCAACTCTCCGGGGAACCGCTACATCATTTCACCCAGCGTCACCGATAACCGTGACATGTTCGGCACCCGCGTCGACCTGCAGATCAACCAGAGCCAGTCGATGATGTTCCGCTACATGCGCAGCGGCACCGAGCGCCTCACGCCGCGCGTGATTGCCGCCGTAGACCAGACGGCGACGGCCACGCTGCAGGACGCCATGATGTCGCACAACCTGGTGCTCGGGTCGAGCGTGGTCAACCAGTTCCGCGCGTCCATCAACCGCATCGATGCGAATCCGGCAGTGACGAGCGGCCTCAAGCCGAGCGACTACGGCATCGGCTTCGCCAACACCAACCCGCTGGCCGCCGGCCTGCCGTCGATCGCAGTGCAGGGGTTCTTCGGTGGTGGTGTCTCGGCGCTGGGTGACCCGCAGCAGCCGTTTGTGCAGCGTGTCAATCATGTGTGGCAGATTGCCGATGACCTCACCTGGATCAAGGGGCAGCACTCGCTCAAGTTCGGATTCGATGTGCGCCGCGAGGCCATGAACATCGCATTCATCAATCGCCCCAACGGCGACCTCACCTTCAGCGGCGGTCTCACCGGCAATGCCATGGCCGACTTCCTGCTGGGGCTGCCGGCGCAGGCCCGCGCCACGACGACACAGGCGATTCAGGATGGCTACGGCTGGCTGTTTGCCGGCTACGTGCAGGATGAGTATCGCGTGACGCCGCAGCTGACGCTGAACTTTGGTGTCCGCTATGAACTGCCGATGCCGTTCATCGACAAGAACGACGCCATCAGCGGCTTCCGCACTGGGCAGCAGTCGACGGTGTATCCGAATGCGCCCCGGGGCCTGGTGTACGGCGGAGACGCCGGTGTGCCGCGCGGCATCGTGCCGACCGACAAGAACAACTTCGCGCCACGCTTCTCGCTGGCATGGGATCCGTTCGGCGATGGCAAGACGAGCGTGCGCACGGCCTTCGGCGTGTTCTATGACGCGCTTGCCGGCCAGGGTGACTTCTTTCAGAGCGGCGTGCTTTCGCCGCCCTTCACCCCCCTCGTTGAGCTGAACACGCCGACGCCCATCACCATCGCCAACCCGCTGGCCGCAGCCGGCGGCAGCGGTCCGAATCCGTTCCCGCCCGCGCTGACCATCATCGGCTGGGGCGACCAGTTCGAGTCGCCCTATGCCTACCACTACAACGTGGGTATCCAGCGCCAGCTGGTGGGCAACCTCGGGGCCGAAGTGGCCTACGTGGGCTCGCGCGGCTTCAAGATGCCGATCTTCATGGAAGTCAACCCCGGGGTCTTCACGCCCGGTCAGACGACGCGCGGCGCCCGCACCCTGCCGGCGTTCGCGCTGGTGCGTCCGACGTTCTCCGTCGCGCAGTCGTGGTACGACTCGTTCCAGGGCAGCCTGCGCCTGCTGCCCACGAAGGGGCTGAACTTCCTGATGTCGTACACGCTGGGGAACGCGCGCGATCACGTGTCCGGGCTGAACATCGGCGGCGAGGCACGTCCGGTGCTGCCGGTGGTGCAGGGCGATGAGGCCAGCATCAACCGCGCGCTCTCGTTCGAGAAGGGTCCCGCCCTCTTCGATGCGCGTCACCGGTTCGTGCTGAGTTTCGGTTACGAACTGCCTCGCCTCGAGGACAAGCCGATCGCGCTTCGCCTGCTGGCGGGTGGCTGGCAGATGAACGGCATCTATCAGGCGCAGACAGGCTTCCCGTTCTCGGTCACGCAGGGCTCGGTGCTCGACATCCGCTACATGACATCTCGCCCCGACATCATCGCGGGCTGCGACCCAAATGATGGGCCGAAGACGACGCAGCAGTACTTCAACACCGCCTGCTTCCAGGCGCTCACGCTGGCACAGACGGGGGAGCGACCGGGCAATGCAGGTCGTAATCCAGTGCGGGGCCCCGGGTTCCAGCGCAGCGACCTGTCGCTCTTCAAGAACTTCCAGTTCACGTCGCGCCAGCGTCTGCAGCTGCGCGTCGAAGCCTTCAATGTGTTCAACCAGCCGCGCTTCGGTCAGCCGGTGGGCACGTTCGGCGCAGCCAACTTCGGCCAGATCACCACATCGGAAGATGGCCGCATCATTCAGCTGGCGGTGAAGTACAGCTTCTAGCCGCTGACGCGCACACATCGTCACGCCTCATGCGACGACGCACGTTTCTGACGCGCACGGTGGGTGGGCTGGTCACGGCGACCAGCCTGCCGCGCCTGGCCTTCGGGCAGGCGCCGGCGGTCGTGCGCTCGAACGCGGCACGTCCGGTGATCGACTACGGCACAGCGGCTGGCGATCCGTCGGGTGGCCGCGCCGTCGTCTGGGCCCATGTCGATCGTCCGGCCCGCATGACGGTCGACTGGGCCACCTCCGACCCATTCATCAATGCCCGCCGCGTGCGCGGGCCACTCGCCACACCCGACACCGGTCTGACGGCGCGCGTCGTGCTCAGCGACCTTCCCCAGGGGCAGTCGGTGTTCTATCGCGTCCGCTTCGAAGACCCGACCGATCCCCGCATCGTCAGCGATGTGTCCGCGGGACGCCTGCGTACGGCGCCCGGGCCCGGACGGCCGGTCCGCATCGCCTGGACGGCTGACACCGTAGGACAGGGCTGGGGCATCGACACGGCCCGCGGCGGCATGCGGCTCTATGAAACGATGCGCGCAGCCGAGCCTGATCTGTTCCTGAATGTCGGCGACACCGTGTATGCCGACCAGCCACTCCGCGAAACGGTCACGCTCGACGATGGCACGGTGTGGCGCAATGTCATGACGCCGTCGAAGGCCAAGGTGGCCGAGACGCTCGACGAGTTTCGCGGCAATCATCTCTACAACCGGCTCGACGACCACTATCGGCGCTTTTCCTCAGAGGTAGCGCAGGTGACGATGTGGGACGACCATGAGGTGCGCGACAACTGGTATCCCACGCAGGTGCTGGGTGAGCGCGCACCGTATGTCGAAAAGCAGGTGTCGGTGCTGGCCGCCCGCGCCAGGCAGGCCTTTCTCGAGCATTACCCGCTGACGCTGCCCGTGCGTGGCGAGGCGCGGATCTACCGACGCATTCCGTTCGGGCCGCTCGTCGACATCTTCGCGCTCGACATGCGCAGCTATCGAGGCCCGAACAGCGAAAACCTGCAGACCACCGAGAGCGCCGAGACCGCATTCCTTGGATCAGAGCAACTGCGCTGGCTCGCCGATGCTCTGGCGGCCTCGACGGCCACGTGGAAGGTGATTGCTGCCGACATGCCGCTGGGTCTTGTCGTGGGGCATCAGCCGGGCTTTCACGAAGCGGTGGCCAACGGCGATGGGGGAGCGCCGCGGGGGCGCGAGCTCGAGCTGGCGGGCCTGCTGCAAATGCTGCAGTCGCGCGGTGTGAAGAATCTGGTCTGGGTGACGGCCGACGTGCACTACTGTGCGGCGCACCACTACGACCCGGCGCGCACCGGAGGCCTGCGCTTTGATGCCTTCTGGGAATTTGTGGCGGGCCCGGCGCATGCCGGCACATTCGCGCCGGTGCCGCTCGATGCGACCTTCGGGCCCGAGGTGCGCTTCAGCGGTGTGCCGAAGGATCTGGCGCCCAACCGTCCACCGAGTGCAGGCCTGCAGTTCTTCGGCCTGCTGGAAGCGGCGCCGGCTGACCAGTCGCTGACCGTGTCACTGGTGAATGTCGCGGGCACGCGCGTGTTCAGCACGACCTTGCAGCCGGTACGAAGCTGAGGCCATTGGGGCGAGCACGGAGCCGAGAGCAGGGACCACTCATGCATCACGCGCTGGTGCTGACACCTCAGCCGGACGGCTATCTGCGCCTCATCACCGAGGCGGCACTGCCCGATCTGCAGGTGGTGGCCTCGGCCGATGTGGCCGATGGACTGGCACGCGGTGGGCACAGCGACATTCTGCTCGGCGATCCGACGCGCGTGAAGGCGGCGCTGCCGCACCTGCCACAACTCGTGTGGACGCAGCTGACGTGGGCGGGCGTGGAACCGATGCTCGATCCGTCACTGCGCCGTGACTATGTGCTGACGAACATCCGTGGCGTGTTCGGCCCGCTGATGTCCGAGTTTGTGTTCGGCTATCTGCTGCTGTTCGAACGGCAGGTGCTGGCGCGCCTTGAGTCGCAGCGGGCGCACCGGTGGGACACGACGTTGCCGGGCACGCTGCGCGGCCGCACGCTGGGCCTGGTCGGCGTCGGGTCGATCGGGACGCACCTGGCGGGCACAGCGCGGCACTTCGGCATGCGTGTGCATGGATACACCCGCAGCAGTCGCGCGTGTGCCGACGTCGATCAGTATTTCCACGGCGAAGACCGCACGGCGTTTGCGCGCGGGGTCGACTATCTCGTGATCACGGTGCCCAACACCAGCGAGACGCGCGCCCTCGTCGATGCCGAGATGATCGGGGCACTACCGCCGCATGCCGTCGTGATCAACGTGGGGCGCGGCCGCACGGTCGACGAGGCCGCGCTGGCCGAGGCCCTGCAGGCGCAGCGGCTGGGCGGTGCGGTGCTCGACGTCTTCTCGGAAGAACCCCTGCCGTCGACCAGCCCCTTCTGGACGACGCCCAACACCTTCATCACGGGCCACACCTCGGCCCCGAGCTTTCCGCGCGACATTGTCGGCGTGTTCGCCGACAACTACCGCCGCTTCCACGCCGGGCACCCGCTGCGGCATCGGGTGGAATTCGAGAGGGGATACTGACCAGGGGCGCACCCCGGCACTTTCGCCCGGTTTTCGTGTAGCATCGACTCACGGAACCGCTCATGGCGACACACGATTTCGCGGCCCCCCAGGCGCTGCGCACCCGCGAGAAGAAGGAAGTGGCCCTGCAGGGGGCCCTGCAGGTGCTCGCACCCGGCGAGGCCCTCGACCGGCCAGACACGCCCGACGCCGTCGTCACTGCCGTGCGGCGCCTGCCGGCCATTCCGGCCCGCCACGTCCCTTATCCCGACGGGCTGACGCCGCGCCTCGTCGAGGCTCTGCAACGTCGCGGCGCCACCGAGCTCTATTCCCACCAGGCCGAAGCCTACGCCCACGTCGCCGCCGGCCGCAACATCGTCGTCACCACGCCCACCGCCTCGGGCAAGACGCTCTGCTACAACCTGCCCGTGCTCGACGCCATCCTCAAGGATGCGGCCACGCGTGCGCTGTATCTGTTTCCGACCAAGGCCCTCGCGCAGGATCAGATGGCCGAGCTGCACGAGCTCACCGCGGCGATCGGGGCCACCGGCGACGATGAGATTGGTGTGCATACGTATGACGGCGATACGCCGCAGGACGCACGGCGCGCCATCAGGACGCGCGCGCACATCGTGCTGAGCAATCCCGACATGCTGCACTCGGGGATTCTGCCGCATCACCCCAAGTGGGCGAAGCTGTTCGAGAATCTCCGCTTCATCGTCATCGACGAGCTGCATGCGTATCGCGGTGTGTTCGGCAGTCACCTGGCCAACGTGCTGCGTCGGCTGCAGCGCGTGTGCCGGCACTATGGGTCGTCGCCGCACATCATCTGCTCATCGGCGACCATCGCCAACCCCGATGGCCTCGCCGAACGGCTGGCCGAGCAGCCGTTCTCGCTCGTCAGCGAGAGCGGGGCGCCCCGCGGCGAGAAGTTCTTCGTGTTCGTGAATCCGCCCGTGGTCAACCGCGAGCTGGGGATCAGGCGCTCGTATCTGGCCGAGGCGCGGCGCGTAGCGGGTGAGTTCCTGCGGCGGCAGCTGCAGGTGATCGTGTTTGCCCAGAGCCGCCTGGCAACCGAAATTCTCACGACGTATCTGAAAGACGATTTCGACGATCTGCCCGGCATGCCCGAGAAGATTCGCGGCTATCGCGGCGGCTATCTTCCACTCAGGCGGCGCGAGATCGAGAAAGGGCTGCGCGAAGGGCAGGTGCGCGGTGTGGTGTCGACCAGCGCGCTGGAGCTCGGCATCGACATCGGTGCGCTCGACGTCTCGATCATGGCTGGCTATCCGGGCACGATCGCCGCCACCTGGCAGCGCGCCGGCCGTGCGGGCCGCAGGGCCGCCCGGTCGGCAGCCGTGATGGTGGCCAGCAGCGCACCTGTCGACCAGTTCGTGGTGCGGCATCCGTCATATTTTTTCGATGCCAGTGCCGAGCATGCCCTGGTCAATCCCGACAATCTGAATATCCTCGTAAATCACGTCAAGTGCGCGGCCTTCGAACTGCCGTTCCGGGGTGATGAATCATTCGGCCACGTCAACGTGCAGGAGGTGCTGGGTGTGCTGCAGGAGGCCGGCCTCGTGCATCGCTCAGGCGACGACAGCGACGAGGCGTCGGCGGATGCGCAGTGGCACTGGACGAACGAGTCGTATCCGGCCGATGCGGTCAGCCTGCGCGCGGTGTCGTCCGACAACTTCGTGGTGGTCGACTGCACGGGCGAGCCGCGCATCATTGCCGAAACCGATTTCACCAGCGCCCTGACGATGCTGCACCCGAAGGCGATCTACATCGTCGAGGGCAAGCTCTTCCAGGTCGATCGGCTCGACTTCGAGGGGCGCAAGGCCTACGTGCGCGCGGTCGATTGCGACTATTACACCGACGCCATCGACTATTCGAAGGTGACGATTCTCGACACGTTCGCCCACGATGCCGAGCAGGTGGCGCATCACGGCGAGGTGCACGTGGTATCGCGGGTCGTCGGGTTCAAAAAGATCAAGTTTTATACAAACGAGAATGTCGGGTCAGGCGAGCTCGATCTGCCCGAGCAGCAGATGCACACCACCGCCTACTGGCTCGAGGTGCCGGCGGCGGTCATGGCCGCACTGCCGGGCACCCCTGATGACCGGCGCGACGGCGTGCGGGGCATGGCGTACGCCATGCGCAATGTGGCGCAGCTGCTGCTGATGTGCGATCAGCGTGATCTGGGCCTCTCGGTGAATGCGGGCGATGACGAGGTGTCTGCGCCGGGCGCGGGTGCCTCGACCCTTCCGGTGCCGGCCGGACCGGCAGCCCTGCACGACACCCCGTGTGTGTTTCTCTACGATGCCTATCCCGGCGGCATCGGCTTCAGTGCACCGCTGTACGGAATGCACGTCGAGCTGCTGACACGGACGCGTGCCCTCATCGAGGGCTGCGGATGCGAGCAGGGTTGCCCGACCTGCGTGGGCCCGATCGGCGAGATCGGGCCGCGCGGCAAGAGCATGGCCCTGCAGCTGCTCGCGGTACTGGGTGCCGACGCACCGATGCCGGCACGCGACGAGGTGCCGTTCTAATCATGTCGTTACTCGCCGATCGGCTCCGCGGCATCGTCGCGGGTGTTGGCACGGGAGGCACGGCCGGAGCGGCGGCGCTGGCACTGCGCGCCGCAGCCGCCGACGCTGGACGCGTAGTGCCAGACGGGGCGGCGCACGTGCTGGGGGGCCGTGTCGAGTCACACGCAGGTGGTGCAGCCATTCGGGTGACGCGCCACTATTCTGCCGACGCGCGCTACGGTCGCGTGTGTCTCGGCGACGAAGTGACGCGCGTGCTCGAGGCCACCGCGGCCTTCGATGTGCTGACCCGGGCGTGGCCGTCGGCATCCGGTGTGCCCGACGGGCGCCGACCTGCCCTCGACGATCTGTGGCTGCTCGATCTGGAAACGACGGGTCTTGCCGGGGGCGCGGGGACGCAGGCCTTCCTCATCGGGTGTGCACACCTGTCGCAGGGCGGGGTCACCGTTGAGCAGTGGCTGTTGCCCGGCTTCGAGCACGAGCGTGCACTGCTGGCGCTGTTTGCCGAGTGGTCGCAGGACCGAGGCACCCTCGTCACCTTCAATGGCAAGTCGTTCGACGTGCCGCTTATCGACACGCGCTATCGGTTTCACCGCACCGCGAGTCCGCTCGCAGGTGTGTGGCACACCGACATGCTGCACCCGGCCCGGCGGCTCTGGCGGCTGCAGGGCTCGGCGTATGGTCCGATCGAGGGCAGCTGCTCGCTGGGCACACTCGAGCAGCGCCTGGCGGGCGTCGCACGGGTGGGTGATGTGCCAGGGGCCGAGATTCCCGGACGGTTCTTTCAGTTTGTGCGCGATGGGCACGCGGCACCGCTGGAACCGGTGCTCGAGCACAACCGCCTCGACCTGGTGTCGCTGGTGCTGGTGCTGTCGGCCACCCTGAAGCGCATCTCGCAGGGACCAGCGTCGGTACGCGATGCGTATGAAGCCCTGGGACTGGCTCGCGTCTATGAGCGTGCCGGGCAGTGGAATGAGGCCGATGCGGCGTACGATGCCGCTGCACAGCAGTTGCAGCGGGTGGGCCGCGATCCCTCGACGCTGGCCGACGTGCTGCGGCGTCAGGCCCTGCTGCGGCGCCGACAGGGCCGCGGCTCAGAGGCGGCCGCCGTCTGGTCGGTGCTGGCCACGCTGCGGGGCGCTCCGGCCGCGTTGCGGCGGGAGGCACGAGAGGCGCTGGCCATCTTCCACGAGCATCGGGAGGGAGACCTCTGGGCGGCGCGGCAGCACGTGCACGCGCTGCTCAGCGAGGCCAGGGACGATGGGCGGGAAGCGGCGCAGCACCGGCTGCACAGGATCGAGCGGAAACTGCAGGCGCGATCGGGAACCGACTTGCTCGGGTCCTCGGATCGCGCCGATTGAAAGGGCCCGGCCACTGGGAGCCGGGCGCGATGGCGGCCCCGGGGAGGAGCCGGCCGTGGGAGGGTTAGTTCGACTTGGACGCGGCCTTCCTGGCCTTGGCCTGCTTGTCGGCCGCCTTGCGGGCTTCGACCGTCTGCGCTCCGAACTTCTTGGTGAAGCGGTCGACGCGGCCTTCGGTGTCGATGAGCTTCTGGCGGCCCGTGAAGAACGGATGGCAGCTCGAGCAGATGTCGAGACGCACCTCAGGCTTGGTGCAGCGGGTCTGCCACGAAGCGCCACAGGCGCAGTGGACGGTGACGTCGTGATATTCGGGGTGGATTCCGGGCTTCATCGCGCGATCCTCACTGCCGGATCCGGGACGGCCCCGGGAAATTCCGTGGGCTCTGGTCCGCTTACCGGCGGGCAAACGAAACCGCAAGTATATCAGACCCCACTCGTGGGCTCGGGAACCTGCCTGGCTCCCTCGCTTCGCAGCCGCCAGCCGCGCACCAGCCACGCCGTGCCCAGCCAGGCCGACAACAGCCCGAGGGGCACGGCCACCACGGCAGGCCACACCATGGCCACCAGCGCGAGTGCCAGCCCGGCGAGGCCCCCGAGCATGAGTGTTCGCGCGTCTGACGTGCCGAGCGGCCGCTTTTCGACCAGCGTGGCACCGACGATGTTGCCGAGGCGCAGGGCGCCGGCCGCTGCCCGCGAGGGGCCGGCCCGGTGGGATGTGCGGCGGCGCGGCCTCACCGCGGAGGGCCGCACCCGGTGACGGCTGAGCACGACCTCGGTCGACTGGGCGAGGTCTTCCTCGAACATGGCCTGCATCTGTGCGCCGAAGTCGGCATCCTCGACGGCGACGTCGAGCTCCCAGTTGCCGAGCCAGCTCTGCAGGTTGAGATTCGATGACCCGACACGCGCCCACCGGCCGTCGGCCACGGCCGACTTGGCGTGCATCATCGTCCCGTTCCATTCGAAGACGCGCACCCCGCCCTCGAGCAGCCGGCGATAGCCGCCGCGTGTGAGCCGCTGTACGAGGGCGATGTCGCTGCCGGTGCCGGGCACGAGCAGGCGCACGTCGACGCCGTCGTGCGCGGCGGCGAGCAGGCCTTCCACATAGGCCGACACGCCGACAAAATATGCATCGCTGATCCACAGCGTGTGACGGGCGACGGCGGTCACGAGCTGGTCGACCCGGAACAGCTGGCTCGAGGCCGGGGCCGTCGAGATGATGCGCAGGGCCACCTCGCCCATCCCGGTGAGCGCGTCGCGCGCCGGCAGCTCATCAGGCGGCAGCGGTGTGCCGCAGGCCGACCAGGTATCGGCAAAGGCCGCGTCGGCGTCAGCCACGGCGGGCCCGATGATGCCGATGCCGGTGTCGCGCCACGGGTCGACCGGGGGCGTCGTGCTGCCCACCCACTGGTCGCCGATGCAGAGGCCGGTGACAAACGCGACGTGGCCATCGACCGTCAGCAGCTTGCGATGATCACGCGCCATCCAGCCCAGCGGCGAGACCAGGTGCGGCGGATTGAAGAACCGTACCTCGACGCCGGCCTCGCGCAGGTACGACCAGAACCGCCGTGACGCCTTGCCGACGGTGCCGACCCAGTCGCACAGCACGCGCACCTGCACACCGGCGCGCGCACGCTCGGTGAGGGCCTCGGCAAAGATCCGGCCGATGCGGTCGTCATTGATGATGTAGCTTTCGAGGTGAATGAATCGGCGTGCCCCGGCGATGGCATCGAGAAACGCCGGATAGTGCTCGCGCCCGTCGCGCAACAGGCGCACGCGGTTGCCGCCCACCAGCGGGGCACCCGCCGCACGCGAAAAGGCCTGGTCGGCCACCAGCCGCAGGTCAAACGCCATGGCGACACGAATGTTACCCGCAACTGCGGCACAACCTGTCAGAATCGGAACAGAGACGTCTGATGGCACATGCGTTCCTGGTCATCGATGTGCAGAATGATTTCTGCTCCGGCGGGGCACTCGCGGTGCCGGACGGCCACGCGGTGGTTCCGCTGATCAACGCGAGGCAGGCCGCGGCTGATCTCGTGGTGCTCACGCAGGACTGGCATCCGCCGACGCATCAGTCATTTGCCGTGAACCACCCCGATGCTGCGCCCTATGACGTGGTGGCCATGCCCTACGGACCACAGGTGCTGTGGCCCGCGCACTGTGTGCAGGGCACGACGGGCGCCGACTTCCACCCGGCACTCGACACCACCCGCGCCGCTCTCGTCGTTCGTAAGGGCATGCACACGGCCATCGACAGCTATTCGGCGTTCTTCGAGAACGATCGGGTGACGCCCACCGGCCTGCACGGCTTTCTGCGCGAACGTGGCGTGACCGCGATGACGCTGACCGGGCTGGCCCTCGATTACTGCGTGGCCTATTCGGCCGAGGATGCGGCACGGCTGGGCTACCGCGTGCACGTGCAGGCGTCCGCCTGCCGGGCCATCGATCTGCGCGGGTCGCTGGCCGAGGCACTGGTGCGGCTGCAGGCGTGCGGCGTGACCGTCGGAGCCTGACATGGTCGACATCGCGACACGCGTCTACAACCACAACTGGCGCATCGACCCGATTGTGCGGTCGCTGCTCGATACCGATTTCTACAAGCTGCTGATGTGCCAGATGGTGCAGCGGCATCGGCCCGACACGCAGGTCACCTTCCAGCTGATCAACCGGTCGACGCATATCCGCCTGGCCGATCTGGTCGACGAGGGTGAGTTGCGTGAGCAACTCGATCACGCCCGCACCCTGCAGCTTACGCGCGGCGAGAGCACGTTCCTGCGCGGCAACACCTTTTACGGCACGCGGCAGATGTTCAGGCCCGAGTTTCTCGAGTGGTTCGAGGCGTTCCGCTTGCCGCCCTATCATCTGGAACGGCACGACGGTCAGTACACGCTGACATTCTCAGGCACGTGGGCCGAGGTGATGCTGTGGGAAGTACCGGCGCTGGCCGTGCTGATGGAGCTGGACAGCCGCGCGGTGCTGCGTCACATGGGGCGCTTCGAACTGCAGGTGCTGTACGCACGGGCGCTGGCACGCCTCTGGGAAAAGGTCGAGCGCCTGCGCGCGCGGCCGGGCATCAGCATCGCCGACTTCGGCACACGACGGCGGCACTCGTTCCTCTGGCAGGACTTTGCCGTGCAGACGCTTATCGAGGGGCTCGGCCCCGGGTTTGTCGGCACGTCCAACTGCCTCATCGCCATGCGTCGTGAAGTGGAGGCGATCGGTACCAACGCGCACGAGCTGCCGATGGTGTACTGCGCGCTCGCCGAGACCGATGCCGCCCTGGCCGATGCCCCGTATGCGGTGCTGGCCGACTGGCACCGCGAATACGACGGCAACCTCCGCATCATCCTTCCCGACACGTATGGCACCGCCGGCTTTCTGGAACGCGCACCCGAATGGCTGGCCACGTGGACCGGTGTGCGCGTCGATTCCGGTGACCTCGCGGAAGGCGCCGAGACCGCCATCCGCTGGTGGCAGTCGCGCGGACAGGACCCGACGACCAAGCTGGTGATTTTTTCAGACGCGCTCGATGCGGACGTCATCCTCGCCCTGCACGAACGCTTTGCAGGCCGCGTGCGGCTCAGCTTTGGCTGGGGCACATTGCTCACCAACGACTTCCGCGGGCTCGTGCCGCACGATGGCCTCGCCCCGTTCAGTCTCGTGTGCAAGGTGGTCGAGGCCGGAGGCCGGCCGGCGGTCAAGCTCTCGGATAATCCCGCCAAGGCCGTGGGCCCGGCCGACGACATCGCCCGCTATCGGCGCGTGTTTCACGTCGGGGCGCAGACCAGCCGTCCGGTGATTGTGTAGGGCAGTTCACGCGCGAGTTGCTGCACACGCGCGGCGACTGGTGCGGCGACTGGCACGGCGAGTGATTCGGGTAGGACGACGGACCCGCACCTGACAGCGCGTCAGACGCGGGGCTGCTGCTGCGTGAGGCAGTGAATGGCCCCGAGGCCCCAGATGAGGGCGCGGCAGTCGACGCCAACCACCTTGCGCGTCGGCAGGCACCGCTGCAGGATGTCGAGCGCCTTGCGGTCGCGCCCCTTCTGCCCGAATGTCGGCACCAGCACTCCACCGTTCACGAAGTAGAAGTTCATGTAGGTCGCCGGCAGGCGTTGCCCTGCATGCTCGACGCGTCGGGGCATGGGCAGTTCGATGATGGTGAACGGGCGCCCGTCCTGATCGCGCGCCCGATCCAGCGCCCGGCGTGCCGACGCCAGGAGGCGCGCGTTTCTGTCGGTGGCGTCGTCTTCCATGCCAATCGCGATGGTCGTGCCGTTGATGAATCGTGCGAGATCATCGACGTGACCGTCGGTGTCGTCGCCTTCAATGCCTTCGCCGAGCCACACGATGTGCTGCTGGCCGTAGTAGTCCCTGAGATACTGCGCGATCTCGTCCTTCGACAGGTGCGGATTCCGGTTCCGGTGCAGCAGGCACGACGTCGTGGTCATCAGCGTGCCGGCACCGTTCACATCAATGGCACCGCCTTCCATGACGATGCCCGGATGAAAGACCGGCAGATCAAGCACCTTACCCACGCGTGTCGGCACCGCATCGTCGGCATCCCACGGGGGATACTTGCCGCCCCAGGCGTTGTGCCCCCAGTCGACGATGGCGGCTTCGGTGCGGCCGCGATGTGTGCGAGTGACGAAGGCGGGACCATGATCGCGCGTCCAGCATTCATTCGTGGGAATTTCGTGCAGCGTCACACGCGACAGCCTGACGCCGGCCTCGCGCAGCATCGCGCGCACCAGTCGGCGATAGTTGCCGTTGGGCACGTTGAGGTACACGCGTTCGAAGGCGGTGATGGCGCGAATCACGCCGACCACGTCGCGGATGCTCTCGTGATAGCGGTCGGGAAACGAAATGCCCTCGGGGCGCGGCCAGCTGATCCAGGTGCCTGCGTGGGGATGCCACTCGGCGGGAAAGCGGAATCCCAGTTCGCGGGGCGTGCGGCCGCGCGTCTGCAGGCGTCGCGCACGGGCGGGTGCGGCAGCAGCGGGCACGGCGGTCAGTCGGTAAACCGGCGGGTCAGGTCACCGTAGGCATCGATGCGGCGGTCGCGCAGGAACGGCCAGTGCGTGCGGCTCACCTCGATCTGGGAGAGGTCGCAGTCGACCACCAGCACGGCGTTGCGCTCGACGGGAGCCCGGCGGAGCACCTGCCCGTCGGGGCCGGCAACAAACGACTGTCCCCAGAAGCGCAGGCCGTCGCGGCTGACCGCACGTCCCCTGGCGTCGAGAATATGCTCGTGGCCGGTGCGGTTGGGCGCGCAGACAAAGCAGCCGTTGGCCACGGCGTGACTGCGCTGCATCACTTCCCACGCCGCATGCTGCGCCGTGCCGTAGCGGGCCTTCTCGGACGGGTGCCAGCCGATGGCGGTGGGGTAGAACAGCATCTCGGCGCCCTGCAGGGCCGTGAGGCGGGCCCCCTCGGGAAACCACTGGTCCCAGCAGATGAGCACGCCGATGGTGCCCTGCGAGGTCGACCATGCGCGGAAGCCGGTGTAGCCGGGGGTGAAGTAAAACTTTTCGTAGTAGAGCGGATCATCCGGAATATGCATCTTCCGGTAGATGCCCCTGATGGTGCCATCCGACTCGATGATCACGGCGGTGTTGTGGTAGAGGCCTGCTGCGCGCTTCTTGAAGACCGACGCCACAATGACCGCGCCGTACTTGCGCGCCAGGCGGGCCAGCGCGTCGGTGGACGGCCCGGGAATCGACTCGGCCAGCGCAAAGAACCGGTGGTCTTCCGACTGGCAGAAATACTGCGATCGAAACAGTTCCTGCGTACAGACGATGTTGGCGCCCTTGCGGAGGGCCCGTTCGGTCAGCGCCAGTTGCTGTGCGAGGTTGCGGTCGGGTTCGGCATCGCAGGCCATCTGGGTCAGGCCGACGCGCACGACCCGTGACGACGTGGCGGAACGTCTTGAAGGCATGGTCAGCCTCTGGTTATAGCACGGCGGGCCTCCGGGCGGGACGGGGCAGACGACTGGTCCTGAAAAGGCGACGAGTGGTCGTATACGCTCCACGAGCCGATAGTCGGCAAGGAGAATTGACACCCATGACACGTGTTCTTGTTGCTTCCGCTCTGGTTCTGCTGACCGCCGCGCCGGCGTTTGCCCAGATGGGCGGTGGCGCGCCCCAGAAGATTGGCATCGCGCAGGGGCTGACGCGCGCCTATGACGGCGTCAAGCGCAACCTCACCGAGATGGCCGCCAACATGCCCGAGGCCGATTACGGCTACAAGCCGCATCCGGATTCGCGCACGTTCGGCCAGCTGTTCGCGCATGCCGCGACCAGCATGTATGGCTCGTGCTCGGCGGTGCGCGGCGTGGCCAACCCGAACCAGGGGAAGAATTTCGAGCAGGACCTCAAGACCAAAGCTGAGTTCGTGAAGGCTCTGGCCGAATTGTTTGCCTTCTGCGACGAGGCCGTGAAGGGCATGACCGACGCCAATGCGGTCGAGTTCATCAAGCAGGGGCAGAACGAAGTGGCCCGCGCGTCGATCATTGCCGGCGTGACGTCGCACAACAACGAGATGTATGGCACCGGCGCCGCCTACATGCGCGCCAAGGGCCTCGTGCCGCCGTCGACTGAACGGCAGCAGCAGATGCGCCGGCCGGGACGGTAGAACACCCCCCGGAACGCGCTACACTGGCGCCTGGGCCACTGCCGTGCACGGCAGCGGTCCAGGCGTCGTTTTTTTCCAAGGAGCACTCTGATGATGCGCGAGCGCCGGCTCTGGACGGTGATGACTCTGGTGGGTGTGCTGCTGGCTGTCGGGGCGCCGATGGCCCAGACGGTGAATCGGAACGTCACGCTATGGGCTGTCGTTCATGGGCAAGCGCTGGGGGCGCCGATGGCCCAGACGGTGAATAACGTCACGCCTGGCATCTGGGTGCAGACACCCACGGGCCTGATCGAGCTGCCGGTCTTCGGCGAACGTCACACGGTCAGCCGCGGCTTCCCGACGTTCTACTTCCTCAAGGAACACGAAGCGCGTGTGCCGCGGGTGTCGGCGATTCAGACGATGTACGTGAACATGGTCGGGTGGGTGCCAAGCGGCGTGGCGCTGGTGGTGGGGCGCAAAGGCCTCAATGCTCCGAAGGACAAGTTCCGCGGGCTGAACGCCGGAACCTATAACGCCGGGCCCGGCCTCACCGAGATCCGTTCGCCTGACTTCACGCCAGAGGCCTTGCAGGCTGCGTATGCGGAACTGACGAAGAAGGCCAAGCCCAAGGATGACGTACGGGCGTTTCTGCTGCTGGAAGTGGTCAGCGACAAGGGACTCGACGGCCGCTACTATCCCGTGCAGATTGATCTGCCCCCACCCGCCTCAGCTCAGATGCGCTGATAGTCGTCCGACCCGGTCGCCCGGCGGCTCGCGGCCTCGAGCCGCGTCATCAGGGCCTCGGCATCGTGATCGATGTCGAGGCCCGTCTCCTGGGGGGCGTCGAGAAAGCCCTGACTGACGCCCCCGTGCAGAAACGCGATCAGCGGGTCGTAGTATCCCGCCGTGTTGAGCAGGCCGATGGGCTGATCGTGGTAGCCGACCTGCCGCCACGTCCACACCTCAAAGAGTTCCTCGAGCGTCCCAATGCCTCCGGGCAGGGCCAGGAACGCGTCGGCGCGCTCGGCCATCTGCTGCTTCCGCTGATGCATCGTGTCGACGACCACCAGCTCCGGGATGCCGCGATGTCCGACCTCGCGTTCCATCAGGAGCGACGGCACGATGCCCACCACGTGGGCGCCAGCCTCGAGGGCTGCATCCGCCACCGCGCCCATGAGCCCCACGCGACCACCGCCGTAGACCAGCTGCCAGCCTCGGCGACCGATGGCCGTGCCCACGGCGCGCGCAGCCTCGGCAAAGGCCGGGTCCGCGCCTCGGCGTGAGCCGCAATAGACGCACAGCGAGAAGGGACGCGGGTGGTGCAGGGAGGCCACAGGCGGAACGAGGGGCTGGATCATGGCAGGCACACAGCGGCGGTCACAGCGCTATGTCAGTGAAGACGGATTCGGGAAGCTCGGTGGCGCGCCACAAATACCAGCTGGCGGTCGACCGATAGGGGGCCCAGCGCGCTGCAGCCCGCACCATCGTCCGCACAGCAGGGCGGGACTTCATCCCGAGCACCCGCTGGCACCCTTTGACGATGCCGAGGTCGCCCGTGGGGAAGACATCCGGGCGATGCAGGGCGAACATCAGGAACATCTGCGCCGACCACACGCCGAAGCCGCGAACCGCCACGATGGCATCCGTGACGGCCGCATCATCGAGTGTTGACAGGTGATTGAGGTCGAGACGGCCATCGGTCACGCGCGCCGAGAGATCGCGCAGGTACGACACCTTCTGTCCTGACAGGCCGATCGTGCGCAGGGCCCCATCGGGAACGGTGTCGAGCGCCGCGGGTGACAGCGTGGGTACAAGCGCCTCGAGGCGTTGCTGAATCGTATCCGCCGCCCTCGTGGACAGCTGCTGCGAGACCACGGCCCCGGCAAGCGCACGGAATGGTTCGCGCGCCTCGAAAGAGGGCCGACGGGTCCCCGACGCCCGGATGACGCGCGCCAGGCGAGGATCGCTGCGCATCAGTGCCCGTCGGGCCCGTTCGAACTGGCGGGCCGCCTCGGTCGTGGCTGGCATGCGCGTCTACAGCAGCGCGTCGGCGGCGGCCGTCAGGCGTGGATCTGCACACGCAAACTGCAGGTCGTCGTCGGTAGCGGCATTCATGAGGCGCTCGAATGCGGCGAGGTGAATGGCGTCCGGTCCTGTGACGTCATGCTCGCGGGCCAGCTGTCCGGCGCGCTGCAGCAGTGTCGTGTCGGCGACCACGATGAGCAGCGACGGCCAGTCGTGGTCGATCTGGGCCAGTGCACGGGTGGCCTGCGCCTTGTTGAGGGTCTTCGCACGGCGGCGCTCGGCAATGCCGGCGCACAGCTCGGGATACGCGGTGGCGCAGGTCGTGATCACGGTGGCTTCGTCGACCATGGCGGCGACATCCGCCGAGCCTGGTTCCTCGAGATAGAGCTTGATTATCGCGCTGGGCGTCAGATAGACCGTCATCGTCGACCCGTCTTCGGCGTGCCGGCAGGCGAGTCGGCACTGCCGGCGACGCGCGCCGCGAGACCCGCCGGTTTTCCGCCGCTCCAGATCGCCTGGCCGGCCGCAATCACGCCGTCGACCCACGAAGGGGCGCCGGTATTGCCGGCAGGGACAATGCGTGCGATGGGCGCGCCTCGGTCAGTGATGATGATCTGTTCGCCGGCCTCGACGCGCCGGAGGCACTGGCTCAACTCGGCTTTCAGTTGCCGGATACCGATAGACTGCGACATGGCTGAGCACTCTAGCACGACCCAGGCCGGGCGTGCAGTACCGTTACCGTCCCTGCTGCATGGCCGACATGAACTCGGCGTTGGTGCGGGTCTTACCCATCTTCGACAGCAGCAGTTCCATGGCTTCGACCGGGGACAGCGGCGTCAGCACGCGACGCAGCACGTAGACACGCTGGAGATTGTCCTTCGACAGCAGCATTTCCTCCTTGCGGGTGCCACTCTTGATGATGTCGATGGCGGGGAAGACGCGACGGTCGGCAAGCTTGCGGTCAAGGTGCACTTCCATATTGCCGGTGCCCTTGAACTCTTCGAAGATCACGTCGTCCATGCGTGATCCGGTGTCGATGAGGGCCGTCGCGACGATGGTGAGCGAGCCGCCCTGCTCGATGTTGCGGGCCGCCCCGAAGAAACGCTTGGGGCGCTGCAGCGCATTGCTGTCGACGCCGCCCGACATGATTTTGCCGGTGGTGGGGGCGACGGTGTTGTAGGCGCGCGCGAGGCGGGTGACCGAATCGAGCAGAATCACCACGTCCTTGCGGTGCTCGACGAGACGCTTGGCCTTCTCGATGACCATCTCGGCCACCTGCACGTGACGCTGGGCTGGTTCGTCGAAGGTCGAGGCGATGACCTCGCCGCGAACGGACCGCTGCATGTCGGTGACCTCTTCGGGCCGCTCGTCGATCAGCAGCACGATCAGGTACACCTCGGGATGGTTAATGGTGATGGCGTTGGCGATGGCCTGCATCAGCATCGTCTTGCCGGTGCGCGGCGGGGCGACAATGAGCGCCCGCTGACCCTTGCCGAGCGGCGTCATCATGTCCATGACGCGTGTCGAGAGGTTGTCAGGGTCGGCCTCGAGGCGAATCTGTTCCTGCGGATAGAGCGGGGTCAGGTTTTCAAAAAAGACGCGCTCGCGTCCGCGCGACGGAGGCTCGAAGTTGATCGATTCGACCTTGATAAGGGCGAAGTAACGCTCGCCCTCTTTCGGTGAGCGAATCTGCCCGGCCACACTGTCACCGGTGTGCAGGTCGAACTTGCGGATCTGCGACGGCGAGACATAGATGTCATCGGGCCCGGCCAGATAGTTGTAGTCGGGTGCCCGCAGGAAGCCGTAGCCGTCAGGCAACACCTCGAGCACCCCTTCCGAGAAGATGTGCCCGGCCTTGGCGGCGCGGGCGCGGAGGATCTCGAAGATGAGTTCCTGCGTGCGCAACCCGGTCGCGTGTGGCACGTCGAGGTCGCGCGCGATGGCCGTCAGTTCGGCCACGCCCAACTGCTTGAGCGTGTTCAGATCGAGCGTGACGGGTTCGGCGGCGCCTCCGCCTCCAGAGGCGGGGGCTGCCTGAGCAGGGTTGCGATCTGTGTCCACAGGGCTTCCAGTCCTTCACCGGTCTGGGCAGAGACACCCACCACCGGTCCTGAGTAGCGTCGTTCGAGGACGCCGAGATGACGCCGGCGCTCGGCCTGCGTCAGTTTGTCGAGCTTGGTGGCCACCACCTGACAGGGCACTCCGTGGTCCACCAGCCACGTGAAGGCCCGATAGTCGGCATCGAGTTCCGGATGCCGGCTGTCGACCAGCAGCAGCACGCTGCCCCGCCCCGCGGCGAAGTAATCGGCAGCCAGCTGATCAAACTCCTGTCGGGCCGCGGCTCCGCCGCGTGCATAGCCGTATCCCGGCAAGTCGACGAGCAGGCACCACGGGCGCCCGTCGTGGGCCACTTCATAGAAGTTGGCCAGCCGTGTCTTGCCCGGTGCGGCGCTCGTGCGGGCCAGCGTCTGCCGCAACAGGGCATTGATCAGACTCGACTTGCCGACGTTCGATCGCCCTACCATGGCGACTTCGGGCAGTGGCCGCCGGGGAAATCCGACGGCCGCCGCGGCACTGGTCAGGAAGGTCGCCGAGCGCTTTCGAGCCTTCACCGGTCGTTCAGTGCGTCAACGCGTCGCTGGTCGCCGCGTCGCCATCGTCGGTGGAGGGCGGCAGCGGCGTCAGCGGACCGGCGAGGGCCACGGCGAGCACCTCGTCCATGGTGCTGACCAGATGCACGCTCAGGCCATCGAGCACGTTCTTCGGAATGTCGGCGAGGTCCTTTTCGTTGTCCTTCGGCAGCAGAATCGTGGTGATGCCGGCACGGTGCGCCGCCAGCAGCTTTTCCTTCACGCCACCGATCGGCAGCACCTTGCCGCGCAGCGTGATTTCACCGGTCATGGCCACGTCGCGACGCACGGCAATGCGGGCCAGGGCCGAGATGAGCACGGTGGCGAGTGTGATGCCAGCCGAGGGCCCGTCCTTGGGAATGGCGCCTTCGGGAATATGCACGTGCACGTCGGTCTTCCGCTGGAAATCGCGGGCAATGCCGAATTCTTCGGCGCGCGAGCGCACAAAGCTCATGGCGGCCTGTGCCGACTCCTGCATCACGTCGCCGAGCTTGCCGGTGAGCGTGAGCTTGCCGCGGCCGGGCATCAGCGTGGCTTCGGTGATGAGAATCTCGCCGCCGACTTCGGTCCACGCCAGGCCGGTGGCGATACCGATTTCGTTCTTCTCTTCGGCCAGGGTGGGGCGGTAGCGCGGGATCCCGAGCAGATCGGTCAGGCGCTCGGGCGTGATGGTGTCTGACGTGCCGGGGCCTTCGACCACCACTTTGCGGGCCAGCTTGCGGCACACGGCGTTGACCTCGCGCTCGAGGTTGCGCACGCCGGCTTCGCGCGTGTAGCGCTGGACGATGGCCTGCACGGCATCGGTGTCGATGCTGATTTGCGCTGCCGTGAGGCCGTTCTGCTCGATGGCTTTCGGCACGAGGAAACGGCGGGCGATTTCGACCTTTTCCTGCTCGGTGTAACCGGCCAGTTGCAGCACTTCCATGCGGTCGCGCAGCGCCTGGGGAATCGTGTGCAGCACGTTGGCCGTGCAGAGGAACATCACGTTCGACAGGTCGTACTCGACGTCCAGGTAGTGATCCTGGAAGGCGTTGTTCTGTTCCGGATCGAGCACCTCGAGCAGCGCGGCCGAGGGGTCGCCCCGGAAGTCCATCGACATCTTGTCGACTTCATCGAGCAGGAAGACCGGGTTCATCGTGCCGGCCTTCTTCATGCTCTGAATGATCTGGCCCGGGAACGCCCCGATATAGGTGCGGCGGTGGCCGCGAATCTCGGCCTCATCGCGCACGCCGCCGAGTGACAGGCGCACGAACTTGCGATTCATGGCGCGCGCGATCGACTTGGCCAGCGACGTCTTGCCGACGCCGGGCGGGCCGACGAATGTCAGGATCGTGGCCTTCGGCTTCTTGACGAGGGCGCGCACGGCCAGGAATTCGAGGATGCGGTCCTTGATCTTCTCGAGGCCGTAGTGGTCCTCGTTGAGCACCGTCTCGGCGTTCTTGAGGTCGCGGTTCTCTTTGGTCTTCTTGTGCCAGGGCACTGCGACCAGCCAGTCGATGTAGTTGCGCGAGACGGTGGCTTCGGCCGACATCGGCGGCATGGCTTCCAGGCGCTTGAGTTCCTGATGGGCCTTCTCGGCGGTGTCCTTCGGCATCCGGGCCTGATCGATCTTCTTCTTGAGTTCGTCGATCTCGTTGCCCTTCTCGTCCTTGCGACCCAGTTCCTTCTGAATCGCCTTCATCTTCTCGTTCAGGTAGTACTCTTTCTGCGCCTTCTCCATCTGCTTCTTGACGCGCGACTGGATGCGGCGGTCGACCTGCAGTTTGTCCACTTCCGACTCGAGGATGCTGGCGATGCGGTTGAGCCGCTCGAGGGGCACGACCATGTCGAGCAGGTTCTGCTTCTCGTCGACACCGACCAGCAGATGGGCGGCAATGGTGTCTGCCAGCTTGCCCGGGTCGTCGACGCGCACGGCGGAGACCATGGCGTCGTAGTGGAGGTTGTTCGAGAGCTTCACATACTGCTCGAACAGCGTGACGACGCGCGTCATGGTCTGCTCGACGTCACCGGCCTGTTCCTTGACCTTGTGCAGCACCTTGATGACGACGCGGTGGAAGCCCTTGTCTTCTTTCCACTCGATGACGCGCGCCCGGTCGACGCCCTCGACCAGCACCTTGATGTTGCCGTCGGGCAGCTTGAGGCTCTGCACCACGTTGGCGATGGTCCCCATCGTGTAGATGTCCTCGGCTTTCGGGTCGTCGGTCGAGGCATCGTGCTGCGCGGCGAGGAACACGCGCTTGTCTTTGGCCAGCGCATGTTCGAGGGCGCGGATGGACGAGGAGCGCCCGATGACAAACGGCATCATCATGTGCGGAAACACAACGACGTCGCGGAGCGGGACGATGGGCAGGGTTTCGTAGACTTCGGTCATAGCATTCCGTGGGTGACCGCCGGCCCTGCGGGCGGCCTGTGGCCGCCAGGAGGTCAACCGGCCCTTTCGATGATTTCGAGTCCGGTCTGTCGGGTGAGCACCATGTCGCGGGTCACCACAAATTCACGGGCTTTCTTCTGTCCGGGCACCTGATACATCAGCTCGAGCATCAGTTCTTCGATGATCATGCGCAGCCCGCGCGCCCCGACCTTGCGCTCGAGGGCCATGTCGGCGATGGCCTCGACCGCATCGTCGGTGAAGCGGAGCTTGACGTTCTCGTAGTCGAACAGCTTCTGGTACTGCTTGATGAGGGCGTTGCGGGGCTGGGTGAGAATCTGCACCAGCGTCGGCTTGTCGAGTTCGTGCAGGGTGCCGCACACCGGCAGGCGCCCGACAAACTCGGGAATGAGCCCGAACTTGATCAGGTCCTGCGGTTCAAGGCGATCCATCAGGGCCGCGCCCTCGCGCTGCCGGGCCGATTTGATGTCGGCCTTGAAGCCCAGCGTCTTGCGCCCGATGCGGCGCTCAATCACTTTGTCGAGCCCGACAAATGCGCCGCCGCAGATGAACAGGATGTTCGTCGTGTCGACCTGGAAGAACTCCTGGTGCGGATGCTTGCGGCCCCCCTGGGGTGGCACATTGGCGACGGTGCCTTCCAGAATCTTGAGCAGCGCCTGCTGCACGCCTTCCCCAGAGACATCGCGGGTGATGGATGGGTTCTCGTCCTTGCGGCCGATCTTGTCGATTTCGTCGATGTAGACGATGCCCTGCTGGGCCTTCTCGATGTCGCCCCCAGCGGCCTGCAGCAGCTTGAGGATGATGTTTTCAACATCTTCCCCGACGTAGCCGGCCTCGGTGAGCGTCGTCGCGTCGACGATGGTGAAGGGCACCGAGAGCAGCTTGGCGAGCGTCTGCGCCAGCAGTGTCTTGCCGGTACCGGTAGGGCCGATCAGCAGAATGTTCGACTTGCTGAGCTCGACGTCGGTGCGGTTGCGCGGCTGCTTGAGAATCTCAAGACGCTTGTAGTGGTTGTAGACCGCGACGGCCAGTTTCTTCTTGGTGAGTTCCTGGCCGATGACGTATTCGTCGAGGAATTTCTTGATCTCGGACGGGACCGGCAGCGAGGTGCGCGGCGCCTTGGCCTCGAACTTGGTGTCGTCGGCGATGATGTCGTTGCAGACATCGACGCATTCGTCGCAAATGAAGACCGTCGGCCCGGCAATCAGCTTGCGGACGTCATTCTGGTCCTTGTTGCAGAACGAGCACCGTAGGAGCTCGCCGCCGTCGCCGCTCTTTTTCACCATGTGTCCGGCAACCCCAGCTTACACCCGTTTCCGAATGACATCGTCAATGATTCCGTAGGCCTTCCCCTGCTCGGCGGTCATGATGTAGTCGCGTTCGGTGTCTTCCTGAATCCGCGCCGGGTCCTGTCCGGTGTGCTGGACGAGAATCTCGTTGAGCCGCTGGCGCATGCGCAATATTTCCTTTGCCGCCAGATCGATATCGGTGGCCTGACCGCTCAATCCGCTCATCAGCGGCTGGTGAATCAGGATGCGCGAGTTGGGCAGCGAGAAGCGCTTGCCTTTGGCACCGGCGGCCAGCAGGACGGCGCCCATCGAGGCCGCCTGCCCGAGGCAGTAGGTGTGCACGTCGGGCTTGATGAACTGCATCGTGTCGTAAATCGCCAGGCCGGCCGTGATCGAACCGCCGGGGCTGTTGATGTAGAGCAGGATGTCCTTGTCAGGGTCTTCGGCCTCGAGGAACAGCATCTGCGCGATGACCAGGTTGGCCACCGTGTCGTCAATCGGTGTACCGATGAAGATGATGTTGTCCTTGAGCAGCCGCGAGAAGATGTCGTAGGCACGTTCGCCGCGGTTGGTCTGTTCGACCACCATCGGCACCAGGGTGTTGTGGGGCGTGGGCATCGGCATACGGTCCTCGTTTCTGGGCGGCTCGGCGTGCGGCAGCGGTCGATCAGGCCGTGGTGACCCGGGCCTGGGCCATGGCCGTCTGCATCGCCTTCTCGCGGCGCAGGCCGGCCATCAGGCGGGGCAGTTCTCCGTCGGCCGCCAGGCGGGCGCGGATGGCGTCCGCGGTGCGTCCGGTGCCGGCGGCGTACTTCTGCAGCTCGGCATCGACATCCTCGTCGGTGGCGGTGATGGCATCGCGCTGGACGATGGCATCGAGCACCATGGCCGACTTGACCGAGTCGGTGGCGGGCTCGCGCTGGGCGTCGCGGAAGGCGGCCCAGTCGATGTTGGCCTGCCGGGGATCGATGCGCTGATCCATCAGGCGCCGGGCGAAGTCCTGCAGCCGGCGATCAATCTCGCGGTCGATGAGCGAGGGAGGGACGGTGAAGGGCACGCGGGCCGCCAGCGCCTTCAGCACGTCGTTGCGCAGCTGCCGGTCGGCCGCGTCGGCGGCCTCGGCTTCGAGGTCGGCCTTGATCCGCGCGCGCAGAGCGTCGAGCGAATCAAATTCCCCGAGGTCGCGGGCAAAGTCGTCGTCCAGCGCGGGCACGATGCGGCGCTTGATGTCCTTGAGCGTGACCTGGTAGTGCACAGTGCCGCCGGCCAGGTCGGCGTTGGTGTAGTCGGCCGGATAGGTCACATCGAACTCGCGCGACTCACCCTGGGTCATGCCCAGCACGGCAGCATCGAAGCCCGGGGGATTCTGTGGCGCGCCGATTTCGATGGAGGCCTGATCGACCTTCTCTTCGTCGGCGGTCGTGCCGTCGCTGGTGGTGCCCTGGCGCACCAGGCTCATCACGGCGGTGTGGCCCGTCTCGAGGGCAGCGGCTTCGGCCGGCTCAAAGCGCGCGGCACGGTCGCGAAGTCGTTCGAGCGCCTGATCCACGGCCGCATCATCGACAGCGGTCGAGGGTCGGGTGGCTTCAATCGTGCCGAGGTCGCCCGGGTCGAAGGGGGGCACCACGTCGAACAGAGCCGTGAAGGTGAGCGGCTTGCCCTCGTCGATGGCGACGTCCTTGACGTCGGGGATTTCGAGGGGCTGCAGCCCGCGCTCGTTGAGCACGTCCTCGACGGCGCGCCCGATCAGGAGCTCGGCGGCGTCCTGGAAAATCTGTGCGCGAAACCGCTTCCGAATCACCGACGCGGGCACCTTTCCCGGCCGGAAGCCGGGCAGCCGTGCCTGGGACGCATAGCGCCGGGTGACGCGTTCCAGTTCGGCATCGACGCGGTCGGTCGGGATTTCCACTGCGAGGGATCGGCGGGTGTCGCTGACGTCTACCAGTTCCGTCTTCATGCGGGTGATGTGGGCAAGAGAAGTGAGTGCGAAAGGGGGGAGTCGAACCCCCATAGCCTTGCGGCTGCCGGATCCTAAGTCCGGTGCGTCTGCCAGTTCCGCCACTTTCGCGCGGGGAAACCCGACTGCTGACAGGAGCGTAACACGGTTCGGCAGGTTCGCGCGACGCCCGGGTGCTACCATACGGCGCGGGCGATCGGCCGGCCAGGCAGGCCCATCGCCCTCACCTCTCGCACCCGGCATGGCGGTTCCCTTTCTCAAGTGGGCAGGCGGCAAGCGACAGCTGCTGCCGCAGATTCGACGCTGTGTCCCTGCGCGGTTCGGGGCCTACGCCGAGCCGTTTCTCGGCAGCGGGGCGGTCTTCTTCGATCTGGTGCGTCGCGGACGTCTGCCGGGTGTGCCCGTGCGGCTCTCGGATACCAACGCCGACCTGATCGGCACCTACGAAGCCCTGCGCGACGATGTCGAGGCCGTCATCACGAGGCTTGAGCGTCTTGCGCGCGGACATGCGCAGGACGCCGCACGGCACTACTACGAGGTGCGTGATGCGCAGTTCAACCCTGTCCGCGCCGGCGCTGCTGGCAGGCCATCACGCTCGTCGGGCACGAGGCTCGATCTGGCAGCCGCCTTCATCTACCTGAACCGGACCTGTTACAACGGCCTGTTCCGCACCAATGCCCTCGGGGCGTTCAATACCCCCCTGGGCCGTCATGTGCGGCCGCGCATCTGCGACGCCGAAAACCTGAGGGCCGTGGCGCGGGTGCTGCAGCATCCCGGCATCACGCTGGCCACGGCCGATTACCACGAGGTCGGCGCATGGTTGCAGGCCGAGGGGTTTGTCTATTTCGACCCGCCGTACGCGCCGCTGAGCCGCACGGCGCATTTCCGCGCCTACACCGCGGCCGGATTTTCAGACGACGAGCAGCACCGGCTGCGTGCCCTGGCACTGAGTCTGACGGCGAGGCAGGTGCATGTGCTGCTCAGCAACTCGGTGTCGCCGCTGACGCGGGCCCTGTATGAATCGGTCGACATCCGGCGCGCAGGCCTGCGTGCCTGCCGTGTGCCGGCGCGGCGCGCGATCAGCACCAGGGTGAGCGGACGCAGCGGGGTCAAGGAACTGCTGGTGACCACCTTGCCCCGGCGTCATCCGCTTACTTGAACGCGACGGTCACTGACGGTCCCTCGAGGACGATGCCCTTGAGGCCCTTGAGCTGGGGCCGCAGTTCGGTCAGGGAAATGCCGGGCCGCAGCGCGCCCTGCAGACGCTTCGGCGTCTCCGGATTGGCGATGAGCGTGGCGGCGTCGACCTCGATGAGCGTCACGCGCGATCCGTTGACCTGCGCCGCGCTGGTGCCGGTGATCGTGCCCTGCACCTGCAGCGCGACCGACACGCGGAAGCCTTCCACCATACCCTTGACCATCTGGACCACATTCGGGTCGGCGAGGTTGGGACCGAACGCCGGCGCATCGGGCGGCATCGCCGGTGCCGACGGGGTGCCGAAGAGCGGGGGCGGAGTCGCGGCGGCGGTGGTGGCGGCTGGGGCGCTCGCGGCAGGAGCCGCGGCCGGCATGGCGGCCTTCGTCTCGTCCATGGTCACGGTCAGCAGACGGCCGTCGCCCTGCGGCACCAGCGTGAAGGCAAGCGGGGCCGACTCGGGGGGCGCATTGGGGTCAGGACGGAGGCGCACCGTGCGGATGTCGTCGAAGGCAAACGTGGCGATGCTGCCGGTGAAGCCGCCGGCCTGCGCGGGCCGCTGCGAGACGAACCGCACGCCGGGTCCGAGGGCGGCCGCCATCGCCTTGAAATCGGTGTCGCTCGGGGGGGCGCCGGTGCCGTTGCCCAGGCCGGGCAGGGTGAGTGGCGGCGCCTTCGGGCTGGTGAGCAGGGTCTGCTCGATGGTGCCGCGCCCGGCGCCGTCGACGGTGATGAGGGTAGTGCTGGTGAGGCAGCCGGTCAGGGGCAGCACCAGCAGCAGCACACGGGCAAGATGACGCAGATGCATGAACACCTCGAATCGGGGGCGCATCCCGGTGCGCACCCTCGAACCCATGATACCTATAGACCGCGCATGACTCGGGATGGCCTCGGACACACTGCCCTCATCACTGGCGCCTCGGCCGGCATCGGGGCCGCCTTTGCCGCGGCTCTGGCTGCGCGCGGCTACGACCTGCTGCTGACCGCCCGTCGGGCCGACCGGCTTGAGGCCCTCGCGGTGTCGCTGCGCGAGGCGCACGGCGTGGCGGTGGACGTGCATGCCCTCGACCTGGCCGAGCCTGATGCGCCGGTGCGACTGGTCGAGTGGGTGGGCGTCCGCCGGGTGGACCTGCTGGTGAACAACGCCGGATACGGCGTCGCCGGGCGTTATGCCGACGCCGACTGGATGACGCATGCGCGGTTCCTGCAGGTGATGGTGACGGCGGTCTGCGAAGTGACGCATCGCCTGCTGCCCGGCATGCTGGCGCGCGGCTACGGCCGCATCATTCATGTGGCCTCGCTGGCTGGCCACGTGCCGGCGCCTGCCGGTCACACGCTGTATGCCGCCAGCAAGGCCTTCCTCATCCGCGCGGCCGAAGCGCTGCACGCCGAATATGCCTCGCGCGGGATACACTGCACGGCGGTCTGTCCGGGCTTCACCTACACCGAGTTTCACGATGTGCTGGGCACGCGCGACCGGGTGAGCCGACTGCCGCAGTGGGTGTGGCAGTCAGCGCCCGCAGTGGTGGAGGAAGGCTACTCGGCGGTCATGCGGGGGACACCGGTGCAGATCACCGGGCGGGTCAACCGACTGATGGCCTGGCTGGTGCGCGTGGTGCCGCCAGCGACGGCGCGACGGATGGTGGCGGGCACCGGGTCCCGCTTCCGACGCACGCACTGAGACGATGCAAGGAGCATTCGCACAATGAATCTGGAACTGAACGGGAAGCGCGCACTGGTGCTGGCCGCAAGCCGGGGCCTCGGATACGCCTGTGCCCGCGGCCTCGCCGCCGAGGGCTGTGCGGTCGTCATCTGCAGCCGTGACCAGGCCCGCATCGAGGCCGCCGCGGCGAGTATTCGCGAGGCGACCGGCGCGACGGTGGTGCCGCTGGTGGCCGATGTGAGCAGTGCGGCTGATGCCGAACAGCTGGTCGGGCGTGCGGTCGAAGCGCTCGGGGGCCTCGAGATTCTGGTGCACAACGCGGGCGGTCCGCCGGCGGGCGGTTTCACGGCCGTAACCGAGCCGCAATGGGCGCAGGCCTTCGAGCAGAACCTGATGAGCTTTGTGCGGGTGGTGCATGCGGCGGTGCCGGAAATGACGCGGGCCGGCTACGGGCGCGTCATCACCATTGCCTCATCGTCGATCCGTCAGCCCATTCCCAACCTGGTACTGTCGAATGCCTTCCGAGCCGGCGTGTGGGGCCTCGCCAAGACGATGTCTCAGGAACTGGCGTCGCGGGGCATTCTCGTGAACGTCGTCGCGCCCGGACGCATCAGCACCGAGCGCATCGATGAACTCGACCGGGCTAACGCCGCGCGTACCGGACAGGAGCTCGAGGCCGTGCGACGAGCCTCGGTGGCGAGCATTCCCCTCGGTCGGCTGGGCCGACCCGAGGAGTTTGCCAATCTTGTGGTGTTCCTCGCTTCAGCGCGGGCCAGCTACATCAGCGGGCAGGGCCTGTTCGTCGACGGCGCAGCCAGCACGACGCTGTAAGCCGCGCGCGGTTACTGACGCTGGCGCAGCTGCTGCGCCAGCGCGGCCGTCAGCTGCACCGCCGTGACCGGCTTGGTGACGAGGGCGTCAAAGTCTTCTGCCCCGTCGGGCACCGATGCGTCGCCCGGACGCGACGAGGCCATGCCGACCACCGGGACGACGGCCCAGGGGGCGCCTGACTGCCGGATACGTCGCGCGGTCATCCACGCCGTGCCATCGGCGCCGTCGCAATCCACAACGACCAGATGCATCAGCTCGCGCGCCAGGCGGTCGAGCGCCGCGCCCGGCGACATCACGGCTTCGACCTGCATGCCGGCGCCCTGCAGCAGCGCGGTGGTGGCGCGACGGTTGATGGGATGGTCCTGCACCAGCAGCGCACGCCGGCCGCTCAACACGGCCCCGGGCGAGTCGCCTCTGTCTGCAGAGGGCAGCGCAAAGTCGAACTCGATGGCAAACGCGGCGCCGCCATCAGCGAAGTAGGTGCCGATGGCTGTGCCGCCGCGCAGGGCCACCAGCCGTCGGCATAGCGCGATGTCACGGGCCCGCTGATCACTGCGCAGGCGTTCGGCACCCACCGCGCGTAAGAAGGCATCGAGGTCGGGCTCAGGACGGGTCGTCGGGGCCTGCCGTCCGACTTCGGCGGCCTCGAAGCGCACACGGACGGAGGTGTCCGAGGTGCTGGTGAGACGTGCACTGAGGACCACGGCGCCGGTGCGGGACTGATCGACCACATGGTCGAGGATGATGGCCAGAATCTGCGACAGCACGTCGGCGTCCCCGACCAGCGTGGCAGGAATCTCGGGGGACACGGTCTGTGCGACCACCATCGACCGGGTGCCGGCCCGGCCGCTGGCCGCGCGTTTGACGCGTTCGATCAGCGGAGGCAGGTCGAAGGCCACCGATTGTGCGAC
>Ga0172372_10002067_pt1 | contig 30787 bp, 41 predicted proteins | sample LakKiv5m_2_FD_114544 | JGI IMG/M metagenome (GOLD analysis project Ga0172372, IMG submission 114544) | Freshwater microbial communities from Kabuno Bay, South-Kivu, Congo - kab_092012_9.5m | ecosystem: Environmental > Aquatic > Freshwater > Lake | place: Democratic Republic of the Congo...
ATAAATTGAATCTGTGTCCGAAGCAATAACATAATCTACATCAGTTGTTTTTAATAGTTTATTCATGTATATATTGATTTTGTTTTCAATCCACCGAATAGACAACTGACCAGCCAAAGTAACGCCTAGAGCCATTCGTAAATCATAGAAACGGAAATACTGTGAACCTAAGGCACCATAAGCGGAGTTTAATGAGACTTTTTTCGCAAGTTGTAGATTATTATATCGTGCAACCAGTTTACCAATTTCTTCTTTCTTTTGAGAATCCTTTTCGTCAATATACTCCTGTTTACACTTCAACATTAATTTCTTAAACTTCTTCCGATCCTCATACATCTCTTCAAGCATCTTTGGTAAAAACCCTTGAACATCGGTACGGAAGAACTGGCCATTTGGTGTTATTGTTACGTTTTTTATATCGTTAGTTTTTACGTTTTGGCCAAGGAGATTTTCCACGGATATTCCATCCATAATCAATTTTCTCATTTCATCCGTGTAGTGCTCTGGTTCCACCAGAGTCTCAGGTGATATATTGTACATCATCATCAGGTGTGGATACAGGCTATCCAGGTCAAACGAGGCCACCCAATCGTGCATACCAATCTGAGGGTCTTTTACATAGGCACCCTCAAACGCTGAATCTTTCTTCTGTATCTCTTTAGGCGGGACAACAATATTTTTCTCCAAGAGGTACGAATAGATAAGCGAATCCCACATACGAGTTTGTGCAAATACATCTTCATAGTTGGTCTTTGTATCATAGGCTAGAGTGAGTGCTAGTTCAATGAGTTTAAGTTTATCTTCAAGTTTTACGACAAGTTCCACATCTTTGATGTTATACTCAATAAATTTTTGATAGTTGAGCTTATACAACTGGTGGAGGTTGTCATACTCATCATAGGATATTTTTGATTCATTTAGTTCAACGCTTGTAATATGGTTCAGTGAATAGGATTCTTGTGATTTACCAGCAGGAGCATACCAACGGTACAACTCAATATAATCAAGAGCTGAGATGCCAGTCATGTTGTAGACCTTCTTTTGTTGGCCTTTATGTACGAATGACCTCTCCCACACATTATTCCATGGTGAAAGTTTCTTGGTGTCATCTTCACCAAGAATACGATTGAAACGATTAATCAAATATGGAATGTCAAAGTAGTCAATGTTCCAACCAGAAACAACATCGGGATAATTTGCCTGCCAATCTTTGAGAAAGGTCTTGCAAAGTGTCCATTCATCTTTACACTTCACATAGTTTTCATCACCTTGTTTTTCATAGTCACCACAACCATAAACTGTGATACCACCATTTAGTCGGCGAACAGCAATAGCCGTGATTGGCTCAGTGGCTTTATATGGATCTGGAAAACCATTCTCTGAACCCACCTCAATGTCAATGATTACGATTGATAGTTGGCCAATATCCCAGTCAATTGGTCCTCGGTGTTCATCAGCAATAAAGGCATACTCAAATCGGTCATTGCCATATATCTTAAAGTTTGCTACATCTTGGTAACTCTTTACAAAATCACGAGCATCACGAATTGTTTCAAATTGTTTAGCTTCAAGTTTCTCACCAAACAATGTTCTCCACGGAGTGTTTTTGTTCGTCGGCAAAAACAAAGTCGGCGAGTATTCAATTTTCTTGTTAACCCGCCGACCATTGTTTACACCTCGGTACAGAACATTGTTGCCTTGTACGGAAATGTTTGTGTAATATTTCATTCAGTTAGTATATCATAACTTTGGAATAGATGAGGCAATTTGAATGTTGCTGAAGATTTGTCGGTAATTATCTTCTAGTTCTTTTACCGGAGTAGAAATCATTAACACATTGTCCATTAAGAATTTGAAACCTGTCTTAAATTCTTCGGCATATTCAACGAAAGGTACAAACATAACTCCGGAACCTTCTTTGGTTGGTTGTAGAGCTACTTGTAACGGTTCTTTGACAATGATATATGATTGGTCAAAAGGTATTTCAACCTTAGCAATCAAGGTGTGGTTTGTTTTCAGTGTTACAAGTTTAATATCCATTATACATTTACCTTAGTGCTTTCTGGAAAAACAGCCAGTGTTACCCAGCGGCGTGGAAATAACATCTCACGGCCCTCAAAGTCCTTCATTTCATAAGTTGGATCTGGAATTAGACCAATGAGTTCTACCATGTTATCATAATCACGGAGAACCAAATCATACTTCTCAGCCCTCGGAAGGCTATGATTGAAGGCCATTTTCTTTGCTAGTTCACGAATATTCATACTTCTCCTTTTATCCAACATATTGACTAAAATTAGGTGGTTGCCATCCTTCGGGTTTCAAAACTTTACCATCTTCACGCTTCAAAACTTTTCTTGTTTCTGGATCAATCTTTCTTAAATTACTCAGTGCGCCTTCATCCCAAATTTTACTTACATCCCAGCCTCTTGATAGCATATACCCTGTGAGCACCCACATCAAATCAAAACAAGCATCAGCAATCTCAGTATCATTGTTTTGATTTTTAGCTGTAAGTAACTCACTGAATTCCTCACCAATCAACTTCATATACAAACTTGACTGAGGCACATTATACCCCAGCGTTGTTTGACCTGCCGCTTCCATAAATATCCGTACATCATTAAACACTGATTTCATTACAAATCTCCAAGTTAGTCTCCGAAATCTTCTAGGTAATAATCATTCTTTGAAACACCACATTCTGGGCATCCAACTTCATCAGGTAAATAAATGAAATCAGATTCAGGAATACGGTGACCACATACAATACAAACGTAATCTTTTTCTTTCTCCATTATAGACTCTCCAATACTTGTTTGTAGGCAATAGCGTGTTTTTCTTCAACCTTTTTTAGAGCTGCGAATCTCTTCTCAGCCAACAAAAGACGTTGTTTAAATTCGGCAGCATGTTCTTTTGATTCGGTGATTTGTTGACGAAATTCAGCAACAGCAAAGTCTTCTGATTCTTTGACTGCTTGTTCTAAAAATTCAGGGTACATTGTGGTGAATTCATATGTCTCACCCTCAATGGCCTTTTCTAGTGCCTGTTTTGTATTGATTTTACCTAACAAGAGTTCTAAGTGACCCCATGCGTGTTTGATTTCTTGGTCGGCAGTATGTTCAAAGTGTTTGGCTACTTCTTCAAACCCTTCTTGGCGAGCTATCTTAGCAAAATAACGGTACTTGATATGAGCCATTGATTCGCCGGCCAATGCACTCTCAAGATTTTTAACGGTAACTGACATTGTATTCTCCTTTCATCATCAGTTCACAAATACTTATTCATAGAAAACGTCAATAAAGACATTACCGATGATGATATTTTTCTATCTCAGTAATTATTTGGAGCAATAGGAAACTTACGAATAATAAGTTTGTCTTCTTCAACAAAACAATCTAATACATCTCCGACTTTCCAACCCATTTCATCCATAACTTCTTGTGGTATTTCAATAACAGCATCACCGTTATCTAATATCTCAAGCACTCGGCTTTCATAAGTTTTGTCAGACATTTTTTACCTCTATGTTACACTTGTTTAGAAAATCAACACCATCAGTATTCCGATAGGTGTTCCGATAGTAAACAGATTTGATACCACTTTGATAGATAAGTTTAGCACAATCAAGGCATGGTGCATGAGTAATGAACATGGTCGCACCGTCACCTGATTCTGTAGACTTTGCTAACTTTGCGATACAATTTGTCTCAGCGTGGAGGACCTCTGGTTTAGTTTTTAATTGACTTGAAATACCGTCAACCACAATATCTTCACAATCGTTATCCCAACCAGAGGGCATGCCATTGTAACCGATAGAAATGATACGATTATCTTTTACAATAATAGCACCCACATGAAGACGCCTGGCTGAAGACAATGCAGCGAAGACTTCAGCGGCGTTCATAAAAGCTTCAATGAATTTTTGTTTCATACTTCAATGAGAACTGGAAAAAATGGATCTTCCTTATCGGTGCCACGTTCATAACCAACATAACCACGAGCATTTGATACGATGCGAGTAGAACCAATCATATAATCAAACTTGTCGTGTGTGTGACCATGAACCCACACTTTGATTTGCGGATGACTTAAAATAAATTCGTCTAAATCGGAACTGTAGGCGCCGCCAACAATCAAATCTTTTTCATAGCCAGGTTTTGTTGACTTCTTAGATGGAGCATGATGACCAACCACCACAAATGTTCCTGTTGGATTACCGGTGATAGTATCATCAATCACTTTCAAAAAGGCCCTATGGTCTTCAACACAATCTTCTGGTGAAAATTTAGAATATCTTTGTTGAAAATTACCTTTGGTATCTTTGAATGAAGTAGTCTTGTTGCTGTTTTGTATGATACGAAAATCATTCATCAGGTACGAAATCTGATTCATGGTTTTTGGATCCTCTTTGTTCATATCAGTCCAAAGAGTACCACCAATAAAAGTTACATTGTTGATTGTAGCAACTTCTTTATCCAGAAAATCAATAGAGTTTATATCACAAGCCTCACGGAGTAACTCATGTGAGGTTGCAAAGTCACCATTGTAATGTTCATGGTTACCCATAATATAAATCACATCTTTATATTCTCTCTTACAGTTGGTGAGAAACTCTTTAAACCGTTCTGACTTATATGTGCCGTTTAAATCAGAGGCAAGCATAATATCACCGGCCAAAAGCAAAACATCGGCTTGATCGGGATTACATGGGTACCAATCAGCGAATTCTAAATGAACATCGGATACAAGTGCTAATTTCATAGTAGATCCATTATATAGTGAAAACAAGGGAGAGTCAAGCTCTCCCTATCACTTATGCCGCTTTTTGTTCTTGCAACAGTTGAGGCTTAAATGCCTCAAGACTACCGCCGATTTCAACTTTGCGTGGCTTCTTATGTTCTGGAATAATATTTTCTAGACCAATACGAAGAATACCATCTTTGAACTCGGCACCACGAACTTCAATCGTTTCAGCAACAGTGAATGTTTTGGTGAAAGAACGTGTACCAATTCCACGATGTACATATTGAATATTGGTATCACCTTCTTTTTTGTTTCCCTTCACAATCAAACTACCATCTTCAATCGTAATATCAATCTCATCTTTGGCAAAACCAGCAACAGCCATTTCAACAACATAACGATTGTCATCTAGCCGAATGATATTGTGTGGTGGGAAATTAGAGGCCTTGTTATGAACATCATCTTTCATAAGTCTTTCAACATCATTAAAGAAACGTTCAAAACCAAGGGTTGTGTAGTGAAGCGGACGTAATGTAAAGCCTGTCATTGTAGACATAGTTTTCTCCTTATTAAGCAAGTTAGAATGACCAGCCCTTTAGGCACCGGTCATTTGTTATTTAGTATTTCGAAAGCGTTTTTATTGGCAAGATACTTTCGTTGAGGCGTTTCTTCCTTATATACATAAATGAATTCTAGTTCATCTTTCTTGACGGTCTTCTCATAGTTTTCCGTAAAGACTATCTCTTTCGTATAGATGTTCTTTAATTTCACAATTTTCATTTTTAATACTCAACTTTCTTCTTTCCTATTGTGTATTTACTTACCAACTCCCAATCATCTTTTTCTTTATATGAAATGATTTTGATTTGATGAAGTGGTGCCAAATTACCTTCAATCTTTTCTTTTTCATCTTTAAGAATCTTTAGTAGCCCCCATTCTTCTAGCAGGTTAGCAATAGCATTTCTTCGTTGTAAATCGTTGTCCGTAATCGTGGATGGCTTACCATCTAAAGCAAATAATTCTTTGAAGTGTAAAATTACATAACGACCTTGTTTGTGGAGTATGTGGCAGGATTGATACAACACCTTTTCTTTGCGAGAAGAGACACCAATTCTTGTCAGTGTCTCACGAACCTTGAGGAAAGCATCCTCATCGTCAAGTGTTATTTCAACTCCGACTCCTTTGAATATATCAGACATATCATTTCCTCAATCCACCGGTTTCGGTTTTTTCTTTTAGTTCTTGGATTTGTTCTTTACTGAGCAGAGAAAGAGCTTCAATAGCTCTAGCATCTGAATAGTTGAAGTATTTTTTGATACATTCTAAATCTTCACTTCGTTCAGACTTAACCCACTTAGCAAAAGGCCTTTTCCGAGACCTGACGGTATTTATAAGAAACGAATTTTGTAACTTTTTATCAAGGAAATGCCTCTGATTCATCTCATTAGCAAACAAGACACAATCATAATGATACGAAAGAGCCCTGTTTACCAGAAATGGATTGTAATCTTTCTCAGTTTGAGCATCAACAATCAGATTTTTTTTACCATAGGTAATCTGATTCACATAATCAAAAGGGTTACTCATACAAATCCCATTTTTCTCTTCTGTTTTGGATTGGCGTTCTTTTGCTGGTGAAATATTTCAGCCAAAGAATATGTATCGCCAGTTCCTTTTACTGTAAATCCAAGACCAAGTTTTTGACTGAGAGCCACTGCTTGTTCTTTATTGTAGTTTTCAAAGTTTACAATATCAAAACAACGACCAGGACGAATCAGTGCATCATCAACATCACTAACCGATGGTAGATTGGTAGAAAAAATAAGCTTCTTACCTTTTGTTGAGATAAGACCATCACCCACGTTCAGAAAACGGTGCATCATGGTATTACCATCCGCTCTTGATTTGAGGAAGTTATCAGCGTCCTCAATCACCATTACATCCATATCATCTTCAATGAAACGAGCAAAGATATAATCACGGTCTAAAATCTTATCATCATAGGTAACGATAGCATTTTTACCAGCGTGATGAAGCAAACCACGGATAAATGTGGTTTTACCTGTGCCTGGTGGTCCTATTAAAAGAAGAATCGCAGCCGATGATTCTAGAAAACGATTATAGTATTGTTCAATGGTTTCACCATCAAGAAACGGATACATTTCAGAAATAGGAAGTTTTTCTGGTAAAAGAGGAATAGTTACTGATTCACCATTAGAACCATGAACCCATTCAATATAACAGGTCGCTACATCAAAAACTCCACCAAGTTGTTGATACATTTTTTGAACATACTCTTTTGAGCCGAAGAGTTTCACTTCAACGAGATTAGAGTTCACAGTATAATCAGTGAAGTCATTGGTGATGGTGTCCACAATCATACCAGTTGAATGTCCAAACTCCATTAGTTGATTTGGATATTCACTCAAATGGTTGCGAATGTAATCATGCCACTCTTTTTGACTGCAAATGAAGCTTTCTTTTGATGAAATTGTGGTAAGACCAGATTCAATTCTTTTAGAAAGGCACTTAGAGATATAGTGGTCATTCAATGATGAGGCACTTAAAAAGTATTCCGATTGTGTTATTTCATCCATAGCTGCACCTTCTTCATATTTTCTATCACTTCTTTTTCGGGTTGCTCTTTTGATACCCTTAAATTTTCTTCTCACAAAAACAGGCCTTGTTAATCCACTTAATAATCTATCAATTTCATTCATACAAACTCACAGTTACCCATCAGTTCAATCAGACATGCCACAAGATTGATTTCACCATCAGCAACAAACGCTTGCTTGTATTGATAGTCAGCAAGAATCAAAACAGCCTGTGGTATTGATTGTGGTTTTAATATATCATATAAGGCATCATAAGTCTGCCTAAACACCATATTTGCATCATAATCTCCTGATGCTACCCACTTACGAATCGCACCAAAATCTTTCTCTTTCATATGCTTTACGATTTCTGTAATTGAAACGTTAGCAATTTGAGTGAGAACACCTGAATCAATCTTACCAAACTGTGAGTATCTTTGTAGTTCATTGATGACACGGCGAAAATCTGGAAAGTGTTTCTTGACTAGTTCAGCAACAACCTTGTCATCAAAGTCAACCGATTCGCTTCGCAAAATTTGTTTGATACGACCAAAAAAGTCTTTGGCCATTTGTGCCTTCTCATTACCTTTCAGTGAGAAATCAATAACTGCACACCGAGAATGAAGAGGTTCAATGATACGATTCTTATAGTTACATGTGAAAATAAAAGAACAATTACCAGCAAACTCTTCAATAGCATTACGAAGAGCAGGTTGTGTAGAATTAGGATTGAGATAATCAGCTTCGTCAATAATGATGACCTTACGACCACCAGATAGTGACATTGAAGAAGCGTAGTTCTTAATCTTTACACGAAAGGTATCAATACCAGATTCGTCAGAACCATTGATTACTAGAAAGTCGCATTCCACTTCGTTGCACATGGCTTTGGCCACTGTGGTCTTGCCTACTCCTGGACCACCAGCAAGAAGAAGATTGGGAATAGTTTTCTGGTTTACATACTCCTGAAATGGTTTCTTTAGACGCTCTGGTAGGATACAGTCCTGAATTGTTTTCGGACGATGTGACTCCACCCAAAGAAGATGATCCATAATATAAATTCCTCACGTTATTCACTTATAACACTAGCATTAAAGGCTATTGATATTCTATCAATATTTGTTTCATTTGGTAAAACAGAATGTGGTAAAGATGATGGAAACAATAATAATTTTCCTGTTTCTGGTTTATAATTAATATCAAATTCAAAAAATGAAGGCACACCATAAATATATTGATTTATATATTTTAAAGGATTCTCAAAACAAATATCTCCTTGTTTATCTCCACCTCTAACATAGAAAACTCCAGAAATATAACTTCCTGGATGTGTATGTGTTTCATTCAAGGTATTATAACCATTTATATTAATCCACAAATTTAAAATTGAAAATTTTTTCTTGTATTTTTTGCCAACAAAATCCAAATAAGGTTGTAAAAACAAACAAAAGTTACTTATTACCTCATCTGTTTTTGAATGTAAATCAGAACTTTGCCAACCACCTCTGTTTGATTTTATGTTTCCATCATCATAAGCTTTGCGAAGTAAACAATATTTCAATAGTTCATCGTGAAATTTATACTGCGTCGATGTGTACCAAATTGGATATGAAAACCAACGTTCTTCAATCATTTTTCTTTAACAGGTTTTTTAGTAATCTTCTCTAAACAGGTTTGCACTGACTCTCCCACTAGGACATAGCTATTGTCAACAAAAGTTATTCGTGTACCTAGACCTGGAGCTAAACGAATCCATTTAACTGTATCTGGATTGATAGCGATTTCCAGTTTTGTATCTATATCATTTAGAATAACCATAATTAAGCCTTCTGAAAGGTTGAACCAACTTCAGTGGTAATCCAATATTCAAGAGCTGTTTTCTTGTTCTTGAAATGTGAGATGCCTTTTGAAGAAATTTTCACTTCATAAAAACCCGAAAGAATCTTAGAGATGTTTTCGGTCTTGAAAACCATTTTATATTTGTTACCAGAACCCACTACATCTAGTTCCAAAGATTCGGTGTGAGCTGAATCGTTGGATACATCAATTGTATTCAGTGTAATTTTGGTACCATCAGACTCAACCGAAATTTGTGGACTACCAAGAACATTTGCAGCATCAAGAATCCAACGGAAGTCCTCAGCACTTAAGTCAAACTGAATTTCTGGATCATTCAGTGCTAGAGCTTTGTCTGGCGGAGAAACAACCATTGTAGCATCACAAGAACGATACTTGATTTTACTACGGCCTTTCAGACCAGAAATTACAACATTTTTAGAATCAAACTCAAGATTCAAATCGTCTTTGTGTAGAGAAACGACCGAAAGAAACTCATTCAGGTCATAGATACCAAAGTCGGCAGGAATCTCATCAGGAATGGTAGCCTGAGCCAGAATATTTTTATGTGAAGAAACGGTCTTTACTGTCTTACCTTTCTTCAGGAAAATACCTGAGTTAATGCTACCAAAGTTTTTTAATACACCAATTGTCTCACTTGAAAGTTTCATTACGATTACCTCTTGTCATATCGTGATTATGTAAAGCCATAATGCCATAGTGTAACACTTTTAGAAGGTCTTTGCGGTTATAACCATCTTTTTTACCGTATCTTTGGGCATACTTAATGATATTACCGATACAAAACCCATCACCATGTCCGGAGTCCATGATAAATTCTGTTGCTTGAAATTGATTTTGTGAATAATGTCCTTCGTAGGTGTCATCAATGTATTTGCGAAGTTCCTCAAGCAATCGATCTTCACTATATTTATAATTTATATGATTCATTTTTACTCTAACAAATTATTTTTTATCTCATTGAGAATTGTTTTCGTGTAATTATTTTCATAATACCATTGTAAAGGTATTTTACTTTTAGTAAAATTTTTTTTGTTTAAATTACTTCTCATAATTAAAAGCAATTTTGGAGTAAGAAAAAACTTTTTAAAAATTATCTTTTCATCAGTAAAAAATCTGACGTAATATAAAGGATCTTTTTCTCTAATTGTTATTACATCTGAATTAAAAAGTTGTAAAGCACACTCTAATTTTCTAAAATGTTTTCCTATGTTATATTTACCTGGAATTACAATATGATGTTTAAAAGTATTGTGAAAAAAAGCGGAAAACTGTTCCATTTCTAAACTTTTTTCCGCAAAAAAAATAATTTCAGGTTCTTTATATGAAAGAAAACCTTTTGATATGTCTCTAACTATAATTTGATTATCAAAAAATTCTTGATTATAAATTTTACTGTTAATTTCAGTAGTTTCACAATTACAGTTGAATTCATAATCATAAGATGAACGAATTACAAAAGTATTTTTTATAAAATCTTGTAAAGCCGGACATTTTACATATTCAGGAACCACCTTTATTTTTTCAAGCAAACAAGAACTTAACAATTCAGGTTTATGACAAAATAAATTATTCATTGTACCATAATAAATTATCATAATTTTCCTGCATAATTAGCCACAGCTGGCATATCTCCGGTAAATGCGTAACTTCCTACATGTTGCGTTTTCATCCAAGGACACAAGAAGATTTGACCGCCAATCTTACGCCACATTTGGCAAAACATGTAATCTTCACTTAGATAGCGATCAGTCCCACCGTCTGTGATACTACCCTTGGCGTCAATCACGGTATCAAAGTACGCATGGATGTACCGAGTACCATCAAAGTTGGCTTGTCCCACATGGTCAGGTTTGTAATGAATCATAGGGTATGCGTCTTTCATTTTATCAAAGACATGCCGTTTGATTAACATGTAACCTGTTCCAATTTCCAAAACTTCAAGTGGTTCGGTTACAGAAAATTGCTTGGTACCTTTTACAACATTGAACACATATTGGCCTACAAGCTTCTCTAGTTCACCCGCTTCTAAGTCAGGATGTTTTCTTGCAGCATCAATAACATTTTGCCAATTGATAGCCTTTTTAGGATATGGGCCACCAATTACGTCTTTATCAAGCGCAAGGAGTGCCACAACATCCTGTGCATGATAATGAATATCAGAATCAATAAACAATAAGTGTGTGTAATCTGTTCTAAGAAACTCATCAACCAAATAGTTGCGAGCTCTTGTAATCAAAGATTCGTTGAAGAGAAAAGAGAATTTAGTTTCAACACCATACTTTGATAGCATGGCTTGAAGGTCAAGGCAGGACTTAACATACAAGCCGTGAGCCATACCACCATACATTGGAGTGGCTACGAAGACTTTAGCCTTTCTCAATTCATCAAGTTTTACTTGTATTTCCATAATGTGCCCATAAAATAAAAAAGAGGAGAGACATAATTATATATCTCTCCTCAAAGCCTAATTTAGGTGAGATTAGGCAAAAGCACGCCGGCCGCCTGAGCGAAGTGCGGCGATACCAGCAGCAACCATACGTCTGGTAGGAGTACCAAGACGGTAGAAAGATACCTTGTCACCGCTAGAAGTTTTGCGAGTGTTCAGGTAAATAGCATGACCTTCATTGCGAAGTTCGTTGATGGTTGCGGAAGGGTTCTTAACACCAAACATTTTCTGCATTTTATTGGCAGTTAGAGTGTTATAAGAACCAGTTTTTGAAAGATAGTCTAAGACTTTTTGTTTTGCAGACATTACAAATTTTCTCCATATTTGGTCGCACAAATTACCTACCGAGATGCGACCGTTATCTCAGCAGGTCACAGTATGACATAGGCCGAAGCCCATGTCAACCATTATTCAGGCAATTAATAATTCTTTTTGGCGCATAGAACGATAAAGAACCGCATCCATTGAACCCATTTTTTTATTTTCACTTTTATGACAAACCATACAATTTTCAATAGTTGTTTTACCGCCGACTGAATGAGCTACAATATGACCGCCAACGGCATCTTTGATACTCAAGTTTTCACCTGTAACCCAACACTTATAATTTTGATTACGCAAAACCTGCTCTACAATTTCTGAAGAAAAAACACGATTTGAGTCCAGAAATACAATACCACAATTATTGATATCCATTTCTTCAAGCAACCATTTTATAGACTGTTCACACCTTGTTTGATCGTCATGTACAGTTAAATATTGACGAAAACATTCACAAACAAGACGAAGACCTTTATTATCTTTATGTGTGTCAGTTCGTAAATATTTTTCATTTTTTCCAACAAAACGGTCCATAGAATTTCTGATTGAAATATATAAATCATTCCAATTTTCAACTTTAAAACCATTTCGGCCAAACGTTCTAATTAAATATGTATAAAAACGAGAAACAACAGTAAATTCTTGTGTGCTAAAAACTTGTCTAGATTTGGATTTTTTTGCGTTAACATAATTTAACATAAAATCTAAACCTTCAATTACCATATTTTGGTCTTTTTTTGCTTGATTTGGATTATTCACCCAACTACCATTCTCTTTATCACCCAATCTAATAAAACAAGCTTCTGTCTCTTTGTTTGAACATGTCATCCAATTTTTATCTTTTGGTGTTTTTGTCAATACAGTAAGTAACCGTGTAACAAATTCATCATCCCGCAATCTAGTTGAAGGTGATTGAAACCAACATTGTTTTCTCTTTTCTGGAGACAAATCACGATATTCAAACAAAGGATGATACTTATTATTCAGTTCCCGAATGGGCCTTGAAATTTCACGAATAAATTTTGCTACCAAATTATCTTCATATGAATTAAGCATTTCTTGCCAATTAACATCGGTACTAATATTCGTCCGTCGGAAAATTTCACCTGCTTGCTCATCTGTCATTGATTTATCATAAATTGTAAATCTGATTTTATAATGAAGCAAATATTCTTTTACTTCAATTGGCAAATCATTATAATACATATTACCGATTTTAAAAATTTGATCTCCGACATAACAAATTGTATTTTTATGAGTTTTAAATTTACCTTTCATATAATCACGAATAGTTCGTTTTCTATGACCTCCATCAATTGATCTAAATTTATAACGGCCAACTGCTATTTCCCTCAACTTCAATTCACCAATATCATAGCCACGAAATAAAGTATCTAAAATGCCTTGTCGTTTACCCATTGATTCAATATCGGGCCTTTGGCCTACAGGATCACAATCAATCAATTCATTAGATGTTGGACTCAACATACCGTAAAAAGTAGTAACATCAACTTCTTTAGTATACCAACTTACATGAGCACTCACAAAAATCTCCTAAAAAGGAAAATAAAAGCCTAAAAAAATTTAGGCGGAAAATTAAAACGGAATTTCATCATCTGTTTGAGCTACCGGCTTCTCTTCGGGTGGTGTGAGAATCTGTTCAGCAGTAGCACCAGAATCAACCTTGGTATAGAGGTCAAGAAACGAAGCCTTGGTGTCATCATCAAAGCGGTTCAAGCACATACGAATGGCCTTCATCTTATCATTGAAGATGCCGAAGGTTTCTACAATATGCACAAGGCGCCGAGTAGAAATCACTTCATCACAACCACCGTCAGCGAATGTTTTACGAATAACATCAGCCCAAGTAACCAATTTCTCAGCGAAATCTTCATCTTCACAACCGACCGAAGAAAGTTCCTTACGGACAATCTTACGCTCAATAGCAACTGGAGGCCATTCTTGTTCCATGGTGTTACGAAAACGCTCAAGAAATGCTTCGTTCAAGACATTGGTAAACATATAACGACCATCATCAGAGCCTTTACCTTTGGTATTAGCCGTAGCGAACACGGTAAAACCAGGCGCAGGTGTAATCAATTCACCTTTTTTCTTGAGCATGAATGGTTTGCCTTCAAGTACACGCTGAAGACTTGAGAGGTTCTGAGCACCATAGTCAATCTCATCAATACAGAGTACAGCACCTTGACGAGCGGCAGTGGTCACGGGACCATCACGCCATTCCATGTTACCGTTGATGAGCACATAGTTACCAAGTAAATCACTTTCATCGGTTTCAGGTGTCATTGAAATACAAATAAACTTGCGCTTCGCTTTGGCACAAGCCTGTTCAACTGACATGGTCTTACCGTTACCAGAGTGACCTGAGATAAACACAGGAAAGAACCGATTGCTTTGAACAATTGAAAGTACATCCTCAAAGTTGCCAAACGGTACATAATTTTTATAAACCGTAGGCACAAGGTCAGTTTCTTCCAGATCGGTAGAAACGTTTTGGATTTTATTATCAGATTTTTCCATTGGTTTGACCATGGGAAGGACTTGAGCAACCATACTTATTGGTGCTGCAGTACCAGGCATTTTGTACATTCCACGGCTTACACGGTTGGGTTTGGTAAACCACTGTAAACTGGTCATACCCAATTCAGTGGAGATTTTTTTCACTTCAGTCCGGGAGACTAAAGGTTTGTTCAGTGCTGTTAGAGCGTCAAGAAATTTCTGGCGAAGTTCAGTACGAGTAGTCATAATCAAAGTCCTCATCACACAATACAACCATTATATAATAGGCAGGGCCTGTTGTCAAGCCCTGTTGCAATAAAACAACACTAGGCGGCAATGCCTTGGATGAAACGGGACACCAAAACACGATTGATTGCCTTCTTTTTGTTCAACTTAAGAAAGGCAGTTTTCAATTTACTTGGTGTTGCCTTACCTTCAATTTCTAATTCTTCGTTGTCAGTGACCAAATCGGTACCACCAGCAACAATGTAAAACTCATCATAACCAAAAGGCTTACAAGCAATAAACTTGTCTTGCTTAAACTTTTTCACAATCTTATCAAGTTGAACATCCATATCATTAAGACCACTTTGATTTGATTGACGATGAAAAACGAATCTCTTGGTGTCAAAATGCTCACCGTCTTCAAACACATAACGATTATACAAAGCATTTTTTGCACCACCACGATTATCGGGAGCCAAAAAGAAGCCAAACACTTTTGATTGGCTAACTCGGCGAAACCAGTCTAAAGCAACAATCAACATCTCATCATAGTTTTTTCTTTTTTCAAGCTTGCGAGAAAAGTTCAATGCAGTGTCTTGAATACATACATTTGATTCAAATAAACTGAAATGTGAAGTGCGTGAAATCTTTTCATATTTCTTTTCTCTGTCACTATAAACTTCATAAGTGTAATGATAACGATTCACCATATCAGAATCACCGTCATGTACAATAATCAAACTTGAAAGGTCTAGACCATACTTTTGGCGAAACTGTTTCATCAGATAACCCGAAGCAATTACAGCCTCAATCAATGGAGTATTGGTCAATTCTTCAGACCTAGGTTGACCCGCAAAACGGCGTGAACCATCATACGAAGACTTCAAAGCAAGAAGAGCCTTGGTAGCCAAAGAAAATTCTACATTGCTCATTGAAGAGTTTAGGTACTCACGCAATTGTACCGGACTTAAACTAAGTTCGTTTTCATCAGCAGACCAGATTTTATCCATACGAACACCAGAATAATCTTTTAGGCTGTGATCTAACTTGAATGAACGGTCGGAATTTGAAAAACCATACACCGCAAACGGAATATTCACTTTGCGGCAAAACGTGGCGAGAATCAAAATCTGCTCAATAGACCCTGGCATGTTCTGTCCCATTGAACCGGATTTGTCAAGCAAAAGAATGAGACCATGATTCTTACCTTTTGGCGTAAGCATCACTTTGCGGAAAATGTTATCATCAAACTTGTAGCTTGACAACTTGTTAATGTCAATGCCACCTGTTTCCGACAAGCGGGACTTACTGAAAGCTTTGGCTGCCTTACGCATTTCAAATTCTTTCACTAACAAACCAATGTAACGCTCATTTCTGGTTTTAAAATCACTGACCATTTTCTTAGCATCTTGAGCTGATATAATGGCTTCATCATACAATGAACCAGCCTTAAAGTAATATTCGTTAATTTGCTCAATCACTCGCTTAGCGGGAGTGACACCTAGTTTTACATTGAATTTAGGAATGTTCAGGTACAAATAAGGTTTGCTTTGTTCATCAAGCAAAGCCAATTCATTTTTACGGTACTGTTCATCGGTGACACATTTAGGATTAAACATGTTCTTATCAGCAACATTTGATTCCTTATGGCGTGAAATCTTGTTGCCATCTTCATTACTTTCACTCAGTTTATCCGACTCAGGCTCACCGTCAGCACCACCGGTATCTTTGTCCGAATCACCTTCTTCATTTTTACCAGACTTAGAGTTTTTGGACTTTTGCTCAGGACCATCTTCATTCTCTGAGTCATCGCCATCGGAATCATAGCCATCACCTTCGGAAGCATACTCATCACCATCTTCACCAATTTCAATGTCATTTGGTTTTAATTCAAACTGCTCATCTTTTGAATATGCAAAGATTTCATCAGTTAATTTGACAACATCTTCCCATGTTTCAAGCAATTGAATTTTATCCACAAAAACACTTTCTTCAGCGTTGAATGTAATCCAGTTCGCTGTGTATTGTGATTTGCTGTAAATGTTTAAACGGTCAATAAAGGCCATGTCAGAAACTTTCCTGGAACCAATACCAAAAAAGTCTTTTTCAAATAGCTCTTTGTATGCTTTTTGAAATGGGGTTTTAAGACCAGGGTAACGGCGCTTTACTTTCTTTTCAATACGAGCATCTTCAACTACATTCAAAAAATTCTTGTAGCTTGAAGGCTTGGTTTTGTCAGAAGCGGCAGAGTGCCAGCCGTCGGCAGGAGTGTAAAGTGCATGACCAACTTCATGGCCTGTCAAAAGGTCATAGAGGTGGCCTGACATATCTTGCCAAATTGGCAAGTAGAGTATACGGTTGACCGGGTCAAACTTAGCGGTATGAATCTTTTGGTGTTGTACCGTAAGATTCTCGGTTGCCATCAGTTTGGCAAGTTGCGATTTTTGTTCAGCTGTAAAAGACATATCAATATCCGTAACAATTTATGTGTCCATTATACTCTGGCCACAGTGGTTTGTCAAGCGCTTCGTAAGTTATTGATTTCATTGGTGTTTTTTGTTGCGAAAAAACAACAGAAGTGGAGCGGTTAAGAGGAGTTAAACCTCTCTACCTACGGGGGTAGGTTGTCTCGGACTCACCGCATATAAAGGAGTATATAGTAATCAGCGCCCTACTTGTGGCAAATATAAGTCTTTTGCTTTTTGCCAACTTAATGTTGCCAGATTGTCATAGAAAAGAGTCTCACTTGAAACACGTCCTTTCTTCACCAACTGTTTGATTCGGGGCTTCGCATGTTTTTCTTTCCATATCCTACTTAGGTGTCCGACCGATGTATCAAAGCATTTCTTCATATTTTTGCCGTCAATTTCACCACGAAGAAATTCTACAGTTTCGGCATACAAAGGACACCAATAGATACCACGAGCATGGTCAGACTTAATGAGTTCTTTTGGCACATTCAGTTTAGAATACGCAAAGGTCAATGAACGATTCTTGTGGTCACGTTTATGTGGTTGACCAGATGGTTTCTTCGCTACATACCAATCAAAATATCGGCGTGTATAATTAGTCTTCAGCCATTCACGAATCATATAACGAGTGGTACTTGTTGGCTCATACGACACGGAACCCGAAGTGAATCCCATTTTCTGCCAGTAGTCTAGGTTATCATACTGGGATAGACCATCCGCCTTCGTTTTGCCGTAGAGTGATGTGGTGGTAATAGAGACCAACTTATCACCATAGAGTTTTTCCCATAGTTCTTGTATTGGATCCGAAAGGCAAAGAAGAGCCAATAATTTACCACCAACATAATTAAAACCAAGTGGTTGAAGTGGTACAATCGTAGAACCAATGGCTGTGTGATTAATCATACCTCCTTGAGTCTTTAATTCTTTTGTCCAACCAATGTATCTATCTCTTGGTGTTAGGTCTAAAAAGTCTGAAGAAATACAAATGACACCAAGATATTTTCTGGTGTGTCTGTCACGAACAATAAAGTTTAGATTACGACCAATGTTTGAATTGTTTTTCATTGTAGAAGAAAAAGTGCGTATACAGTTCCACAATTCAGGCAAGTCTTTATCTTTATTGGTGTAGACAAGTTCAGGATCTAATGCTTCATAGGCCTCTGGTGATTCTGGTATCCAAAAATTATGTTTAACCTCAGCGATGGCACGCCTTTGTTCTTCATCTTGTAGGACACACATCTCCCCTTCCCACAAATCATTGACAATTATTGATGGATATCTTTCTTGCACCTCACACCATTTTTGGTATAATGTGTACTCTTTGACATCCATCTTTGAAACGTAGGTCAACTCTTCAATGACACGAGTTCTTAATTCATTCTCATCAATGTTTTCAAATTTTAGACCAGAATCACGCCATTTTTTCCACTGCGTTTCTACATCATCATTTTTATCAAACGAGTAACTCATTATTTTTCATTCGTCTTTTGGTTAATTTGATACGTTTGTTTTGTTTCTCTCTTGCCATTTTCAAAGCCACAGGACCAACATGCTTCACAAACTTTACACCATTCATATGGTCAAGTTCATGGAGAAAACAACGAGCAGTTACGCCTTCAAGTCTTGTTTGTATTGGTTGGCCCTTTTCATTTACAAAAGCAACATCAACCCAAACAGGCCTATCAATCTTACAGAATAAACCAGGGAAAGAGAGGCAACCTTCTTCAGTTTTTATCATTTCAACCGATTGGCCTATGACTCTAGGATTGATACAAACAATAGAAAAATCTTCATGCCCGATAATGAATACTCTTGCCATAACACCACATTGATTTGCTGATAGACCAATACCAGAAAACTTCTTCATGGTCATTTGCATTCTAGTTACCAAATTATTCATATAGGCATTTGGCAAGGCCTCTTTATATTCAGGCATTGTTTGTTGAAGCATGTAATAATTTTCATCATACAATGGCAGTGGTTCTAATGGTTTTGGTTTGGGTAAATCTTGTCCCGTATTAATAACTAAAACTTCGTCACTCATTTTATCACCTTTGAGAAATTCTTTTCCTTAACAAATCGTATAACATTTTCAAACTTATCTTGTAGAACATCACCCTTATGTGATATAACAAATAAGTTCACACCTTCTAATGTATGTAGTACCGTCATTAGATAGTCGGTTCCATTGGCATCTAAACTTGAATCAAACGTTTCATCAAGTATCAATAGATTGGTATTGGCCGAATTCTTCAACTTAGCAACAGCACGCCAAGTCAACATGAGAGCCATATCAATTCTCTGCTTCTCACCTTCAGAAAAATTGTTGTAAGAAAAATCATCACGGTGCCTTGACTTGATGGTTTCTTTGAACGATTCATCAAGATTAAAGTTTACAAAGAAATCTAAAGACGCTAAATACTTATTGACCAGTTTGTTAATCACTGGAAGATACTGTCTCACAATCTTTGTTTTGATACCAGTGTCTTTCAATAATGCTGAAGCGGCCTCAAGATATGATTTTTCTTCTATTAATTCTTTTAACCCTGCTTGTAGTTGAGACAGAGAGTCCTGTAATACTTTTAGGTTGTTGTCTTCTTGGTCTGTCCCTGCCTTTGATGATCTAAGCTCTACAATCTTCTTTTGAATCTTAGTAATATACTTGTTTGTTTCGTTGATTGAGGTGTTGTTGGTTGCAATCTTTACAACAAATGTCTGAATCAAAGATTGTGTTTCATTGATAGAATTTAATTTTTCTTGTTCTTCAGTCAGTTTCTTTTTAAGTTGTTCAAGAGCCTGTTTAGAATCATTCACACGGGTATCTAAAGATTCAATTTGTTCTTCCTTAAACTCCAAAGCAATAGACTGACGGCATGTTGGACAGTCATCGTGGCTTCTAAAGAATTCTATATCTTTATTATACTTGCCAAGGTTGTTTTCAATTTGTGTTTCTAATTTTACAATCTTCTTAATCTTAGTTTCACTGTCAAGTTTATTTGATACCTGTAAATTCAACTCTTCAGTTCTAGCGTTCAGTATATTATTGTTCGCTAGTAATTCTGATATGATTTGTAGATTGTTTTGTATCTCTTCTTCATATCTTTTTATCTCATCATCATTAGACTTTTTCAATTCTTCAATGTGTTTCTTTTTTAGGTCATATTCTTTGGTCACCAAGTCTATTTGATGTTTGTTAGATATGGTTGTTTCTTTATTTGTTGATAAGCGTTCTCTGACCAGGCCATTCATAGTGGAAAAGATTTGTATGTCAAGCAAATCTTCAATGATAGCACGACGATCCGATGCCGACAACTGCATGAACGGTGTGAATGAAGCCGAACCAAGAATTACAATCTGTGTGAATGATTTGTAATTTAGTTTCAGTATAAACTTCTCTAAATGTTCTTGATAGTCCTTTGATGCGGCTTCTTGATTTAACAACTGGCCATTGCAGTGAATCTCAAAAACATTTGGTTTAATACCACGAATAATTTTGTATGACTTGTTGTTGGTATCAAACTCAACCTCAACCACACAGTCTTTTTGATTGATACTATTCAACAACTGTGGCTTATTGATTGAACGAAATGCCTTACCAAACAAAGCAAAACACATAGCATCTAGCAATGTAGACTTGCCAGATCCATTTTCACCAACTATCAATGTGTTGGTGTTTGTAGATAGATTGATTTCTGTGAAGTGATTACCCGTTGAAAGTAAATTCTTCCAACGGATTTTTCGGAATAATATCATTAATCAGCAACTTCGGTGTTCAATGCCTCAACGTAAAGTTCTCGCATTATCTTTTTCAGTTTATCATTTTCAACATCAAGTTCAAGAGCATCAATATACTTAGAAAGAATTGTCATTGTATCTTCAGCCTGGTCAACAATTTCATCATCAATTGTCACATCGGTAAAGTCCTCAACGATAGCAATATCAGCACATGAAGCCTTATACAAATTATCTATAACATGGTCAAACAGGTATGGATTTTGTTTGTTCACTACAACCACTTTGACATAAGAATCGGTGTGTTTGCCATAATCATAACCCTTCCAGTGTTCAAAGTTTGTTTCACTATCATCATAAACAACTTTGTGGAACATCGTATAAGGATTTAGTACGAATGACATACTACGTTCTTCGGTATTAAAGATATGGAAACCCTTCAAATCGGCATAGTCGGACCATGTCATTTCATAAGGAGTACCCACATAAGTAATATTGCCATCGGTAGACTTGTGATGAAAATGTCCAGATAAAACCATATCATATCTGGAAAGTAGCTTCTTGTCAATACCTGTCTCACAAACATTACCTTTGTCCATCTCAAAACCCATAATCTCAAAATGGCCAAAACAAATGTCAGACTTGGATGATTTCATTTTCTTAAATATTTCTTCTTCATTCGCATCACAAATCCAAGGAACAACATCAATCAAGGTGTTATCAAAACCAAGCGTTGTAAAGTCCTGTATCACTTTAATGTTTTCGTAATCACCAATAATTAAAGATGGTGAATTAACTTCAAGAGTATTTTTGAAAGCCACATCATGGTTGCCAATGAGTGTATACATTACTATATCATTGGCAACCAACTCATCAAAGAAATACTTACGAGCTAGGTACAGTGAATTAAAATTGATGAACTTTCTTCGGTCAAACAAATCACCCATTTGAAATATTGTTTTAATATTATGTTCTTTCAAATAAGGAAACAATATATCACGGTAGAACTTTTCAAAATACTTATGAAAGTCTAACGAATCACCACGGGCTCCGAAGTGTGTGTCACCAAGTATACAAATCCTCATAACAGTTTTTTTAGGGCCTCAATTTCATCTTTGATTTTTAATTTTTTCTTTTTCAAATCTATAATCATCATTTCATTTCGGTGTGAACTTTCTACACGGGCAATTTCAGATTCAAACATTTCATGGCGTGCTTCTAGAATACTAATTTTGTTTTCAATTTCTTGCGAGTTCGTCATCTAAGTCTGCTCCTAAATCATCAAGGGTTTTAATTTTACTACGTTTTTTATTCCGTTTGTTTTCTTCAAATGTTTGTATGAATTCGGATATGTTATCATACAACTGAAATTGTCTCATATTACCATCAGAATCTTCAAACATTTCGTGTTCATCAAAAATACCGAACTGTTCAGTGGCCTTGTATTTAACATATAGTTGTTTCTTTTCTTTCATAATACGGCGAAGAAAAGCATAGTAAATGATTTGTGTAAAGTAGGCAAATGGATTCTTTGATTTGGTTGGATCAAAATTCTTAAAGTACATGAGACAGTTTTCAATACCATCTGAAATCATTTCATCACGGAAAGAATATGATACAAAATTTGGCTTACGGGATAAATGGTCAGCAATCTTTAAAAAACATTCACCGATATAATTTGGTATAGCTGGTTCGGGTTTCTTTTCTTTTTCGGCAGTGTCACAAAGTTCTTTGTAATCAATCAATGCCTTTAGAAAATCGGCATTGTTTATATAGTGGTTGGTTTTCTTTGTCATAAATTTAATATTATACTAAAAAGGGTTGGGTGTCAATAGTCTTCATCACATTTGCCTAATAGGGCCTTGTTTTTGCTCTTGACAAGTGTTACATTGGCGGTGTTCCGTTTGATGATAATTCTTTAGTTACCTTATCCAGTAGTTTCAATACTCTTTTACGATAATCAAAACCTAACATAGAAGCTTTCATACCAACGTTATATGGTGGTATTCTACCTACAGATGTGTATTGTTCAGATGTTATATCAATTAGATTACCATTCATATCTACTGCCCACCAATGCCAGATACCTTCATCATCAAGACCTCTCCAAAGACGTATTATTTTACTACCAAATACCTTCTGAAGGCAAGCCGAGGATGTATGACAATGACCAAACATTGGATTTGTACCGTTTCTTTCAATCCATTTTTTAGGTAATAAGTCTGGTGTTAGATTGTTTTTGATTGATGATATGACCAGTTTCAAATTATCTTCATTATAATCCATCAATGCAACCTATTCTTTTTAGATTCACGAAGAGCATTTAACATCTCCTGCATGTTTTCTACATCTTCTTCTTCATCACCGTCTTCTTCTTCAGTGTTTAATTTCTCTTCAAGTTCTTTGGCTTCAATTTGTTCTACAGCATCGTTATAGTATTCAACAAATGATTGTTTTGGTTCAATAACAGTAATTATATCGTCATAATTAATTGTAGCAAAGTTGTCTTCAACAATCTCTAATGGTAACCATGGTAAAATAAACAACATTGATTGACCAACAGATTGACTTCTACGAACAAATACTTTCATGGGATTTTCCACACTTACACACCCATGCTCATCATCCATTAAGCAACAACCTATAATGTCTTCACCTGTATTTAATCGGAGTATTTTTATTTGGACTTCGGCTTGTTCGGTCATGGCTTAAACTCTATATTGTAAAATTTGTAATTGAACTTTTCACTATCGTATATTTTAACACGTTCAAGGAAATGTTTCAATGTATAATTGGCGTGTTTGCCGGATCTAAAGTCATCAACAATATCAAAGAGTGTGGCTTCTTGTTTGTTTTCACCTAGACGAAGCACACGGCCTATTGATTGAAGATTACGAATCCTAGATTTGGATGGTGATGCGAAGATAATATTATGGAGATTCCGTATGTTGACACCAGTGCTATAAACACCATAAGAAGCCACAATAATAGCATTAGATTCTTTTTCAGTGATTGCACGAACAGATTCACGGGCTTCAATATCAGACCCACCAAACACAAAAAACACATGTCTATTTTTAGCATGCTCTTGAATAAGTTGGAATAATTTTTTACCATGTCTCTCCACAAGTTGGAAAAGAATTAGTGTATTACCTTCTAGTGATAATACCAGATTCTTAATAAAATCATTGCGTCTTGAATTAGACACGATGTAATCTAACTCTGTCTGATAATCCCATTTTTTACTCTCTTTACATATAAGTTCTGGGTATTTCAGTATCAAACATTTAATCTTAAACTCAGCCAGTTGTTTCTTTTCAATCAGTTCAGATGTTGATGTTGATTGATATACTGGACCAAATAATCCTTCAAGCACAAGGCGATGAGTTTGTGTACCATCTAATGTGCCTGTACAACCTATACGGTATTTAGAATTGATACAACCAGTCATTATTGTGGCTAAAGATTTGGCCTTGAAGGAATGTGCCTCATCTCCAATCACAAAATCAAATTGTTCAAAGTATTCATTTGATTGTGTGTAAATGGATTGCCACGTGGAAATAAACAAAAACTTTTTAGCCTGTTTGTCACGGCCTTGATGTATGGTGTGACAGTTCTCCAACGAATCATAACCATACGATTCAAAATCTTTATACATTTGTGCCACAAGAGATATGTTAGGTACAATTAGAAGTCCACGTTTAAGACCAATCTCTTGAAAATAACGTATGATAAGATAAATGATAAGTGATTTACCGGATGCCGTTGGAGAAAGCAATAACATACGGCGATTTCTTATGGCATGTACAAACGATTTGATTTGATAGTCACGGGCTTCAAAGGGTAGACTGAGTGACCCTATAAACTCTATGGCTTCTTTTAGAGCAAACTCATCGGTGACATTTAAGTTGTCATCTATATCTAAACTATAACTACGTTCGGCCGCAAACTTTTCAATATAAGGCAGAAGACCACGGTAAATGGTAAACGTGCGTAGGTCTGCCAGGCGTATCTTACCATCCCAGACACGAGATTTATATTGTGGAGTAAACTGATAACCTGGTACAAAAAATGTAAAGTATTCTGAAAGTTCTTGTGCTAAACTTCTTTCACATTCAAACTTAATGTATACTTCATTTAGTGATTTAAGAACTAGATTGGACACGCTCACAAATTATTTCCATATTTATCGCTATTCTATACTCTTCCGATTCTGATTTTTCTGGTTCATGTAACAAATAATTAGGAAAAATTATTAAATCAAAATCATTAGGATAATATGTTAAAAATTTATTATCTATATTTCTATAAAAAGTTATACCACCAGTTTTTTTAGATGGCACATTTAAATAAAAAACCGAATTTATGGTTGAAGTTTTTATATGATGATGTATACAAGTATCAAAATCATTTTTATTTCTAACATAAGCCCAACAAATATTTTTATTTTCTTTCAATAATTTATAATCACCAAAAACTTTACTATATTCTTTCTTCGTAATACTGTGAAAAGTGTTAATTAATGTAGTAGTTAATTCTTCAAATTCTTTTGTTAACATAAAATTAATTCCAATTGAATCATAAACATTATTTTTATGTTTAAAAACAATTTTATTATACCAATATTTTTTATCAATTGGTAAATTAGATATGTTTGTTATTAATATTTTGTTATCTATCCACCACACATTAAACTCCTTGTATAAATTTTTCCCAATCAATAAAAGACCTTAACTGATATGTACGAGAGTTAAGTTCTTTAAGTATAGAATTACAAACATCAACAATTTCTTCATGCAACATCTTTTGAGCCAGATAACGATTCATATCTTCATCGGCTTCCATATATGTAGTAATATCGGATTTAAGTATGTATGGAAATGGTTCCCAGCCATGTTTCTTAAGCGCTTCATCATCCATTTTACCAGTATAGTATTCCCACTTAATCTTTTTCATTCGGTTATATTTAAACTCACATTCACGGATGAGTAGACGGTGGTTTGAAAGTATGTTAAGATACTTACTATGAAGTTTGGGAATGTCAAGTAGAGCCTTACCTGGTTCGGTGCGGTCTATTTCAGAATCTTTAGACCACATGGCCAACAAATCATCAAGCTTACTCATTTCAAATCCTCCTATGCGGAGAGTATATCACATTTTTTATTCAGGAACAACCAGGTCGTATAAAGAATACCTAAAAGTGGCGTCTGAGGTAATGATACTATCGGGACTATCGGTAGAAGACATGACAAAAGAACCTATAGAAATTGGGAAAACATCGTAAAACTTAAACTCAAGTATAGGATTATTTGCCGATGAAAGTAAAACCAAAGTGGCATCGGAGTATTGCGGTTGTTTTTGAGTATATGGGTTCAAATTGGATAATGAACGATACTCGGCATACGAATACGGGAAAGTCATCGCACGAATCCAATCATGTATTTCTCTCCATGATTCCAGTTTTTCATCAACCATAAACGTAATATTTAATACATCATAAACTGGCTTCTCACCTGGTACATATAATTCAACAAATGGATTGGTCTGTGGTACTTCAGTTGTGGCCACACCAGGTACAGTTACAGTCTGACAAAAATAACGAAGTGCTGGTGCCCTAGCAAAGTTCAATATAAACTTGTTGGGTTGTAGAAAATTAGGATTGGTTGGGTTTCGTGTGAAGGCTGTCATAATGGTATTTATATAAAAAAAGAGGGACATTTCTGTCCCTCTCTAAAAACCCTCTTAGTGGGGTTTAATTACATCAGATTTGCGATTTTGAAAGCTCTGTAATATACGTTAGCAAGGTTGGTTAGAGTACCAGCACCTGCTGTAGTACCTTCAGCAAATGGGTTAGCAACAAGACCGTAACGAGTCTTGAAACCAATCTTTGGCTGGAATGTACCAGTATCTACAGCACGAACCATTTGTAATGGAACGTATGGGCAGTAGAAGATACCAGCGTCATAAGCGTTAGATCCCTTATAACCCACAACAGCAAACTCAGATGTTGAACCTGCTGGGAAATATGGATCAATGTAGACCTTGATACGGCCAAACATTGTACCAGCAAATGTATTACCTGTGTCATCAACTGTTAGGTTAACTTGTGACTGAAGTGCTGAGTTATAGTCAAGGATACCAGCCATGGCAAGTGCAGAAGCAACATCTGAAGAACAAATCATGATGTTACCTTTACCACGACGAGTTTGCTTGGCGATTGTATTCGCTTCACGCTCGATTTGGAAAGCAAGACCTTTAACTTTTTCAACCATCCAGCGACCGTTAGAATCGGTATCAAGGTTGAATGTACCAGCAGCTGTTGTACCTACTTGAGCGCCTGTCTTAGCGACGGCGTAAATGGTACGAATAACTTCACGGTTAATTTCAGCGAGAATTTCAGAAGAAAGAATGTTGCTTAATTCTGTTTCAGCATCAAGACCGTGAACAGCCTTAAGGTCCTGTGCAAGTTCAATTGAGTATTCTGCCTTTAGAGCACGAGTCTTAGCAGTAACAGTAACTTTTTCGATTGAGAATGCCATTTCTTGGAAGGTGTTAGAACCGTCACCAAGAGCTTCAGCACGTGCTGTTGACATAGCAGCAACACCAGCACCGTTCGCAACAAATGTATTAGCAGCTGCAGCACCTACAGCAAGAGCTGTTTGAGCTGTACCAAGACCTGAGAAACCAGTGTTGGCCTCATCATAGAAAGCTTCTGTACCACTTGTTTGATTGCTGTAACGTGAGCGCATTGCAAAGATAAGACCAGTAGGACCAGTCATTGGTTGAACACCGCAAATATCATACGCAATCAGGTTAGGAAGGGAACGACGAACCAACGAGATAAGAATTGGATCAAAACCAGCAACTGGTGAAGATGCTGAACCAGAGAAACCGGCAGCACCAGCTGAACCAAGACCAGCAGAAGCTGACATTGTTGGAACTGCTTCGTTAAGAATCTGTCCTGCCTTCATCATCTCTTGAGCTTGGTTTTCAAGCACAACAGCTGTAACGGCCTTACGATATGGATCCTTAATTGGAGCAAGGTCTGGGTGATCCAGAACACCTGCCCACTTGCTTTGTAGTTGTTCGGAAAGATACATTAGAAAATCTCCTTAATTATTGTAACTTAGTTTTTGATATAGCTTGTGAGACTGCGGCAACGAATGGATCTGTAATGACAGTCTTCTTTTCGTCGGCGTCTTCTACTTGTTCATGCAGTTGTGCAACATCGGCCTTTTTAACGCCAGATGGGAAGTAGTTCTCACGAATAGTTTCAAGTTTTTCTTTGTATTCTTCCTCTGTGGAAAAGTCTACACTCTCTGCGAGCGACTTGATTTTTTCAACTTGAGTAGCGGTGAGACCCTCGCAAACAGCACGGGTAACTTCTAATTTGTGTGATTCAACTAAAGATTTGTTTAGTTCAATGCCACGCTCAATCTCTTCATTGAGTTTGCCTTCAAGTTCTTCAACCTTAGTGGCAAGTTCATCAACGAGGTCAACTTTTTCGGTTGGAACATCAATATAATGTTCTGCGAATAGATTACGAAGACCTGCAATGAATTCTTCGGTAAGTTCAGCACGAAGGCCGGATTCAATAGCAATTTCGTTTTGCTCAATCCATTGTTCAACGACGTAAGAAAGATAGTCATCAACCTTTTCTGTAAGGTCGTTTTTAATATCTTCAACGGCTTCTTCAAGCATTGAAGCATATTGGCCTTCAAGTTCTTCTTGAATTTGTGATACACGGTCTAGAACACGAGCTTCAAAAATTGTTGCAGCTTTGTTTCTAAAGTCTTCAGAAATTGTAGAATCGTCAGCAAAAAGTGCGTCAACGTCTTCTTTCATTTTCTTTTTCATCATGTCCATGTGCGACTTTTCGTCAAGCAATTCTTCATCTTCATCTTCAATTTCAGACTCTTCTCTGTTCATACGAAGTTGAGTGTCTGGTGAAGCGGCTGATGGCTTTGTAGAAATAGAAGCTTTATTTTTACCAGAGTTGTCTGGTGCTTTAGCAGCTGCATGAATTTTTGTAGAATCGTCAGTTGATTTGAAGTTTTGTGGTGTTGGACCGCCCAAATCTTCTTGTTCGCCTGGTAGTTTTTCTGGTGGCATAGCAGGGGCTTTAGACTTGCTTCCTGCAAGAATGTCAGCTGCTGCTTCCATTAATTTATTTGATGCCATTAGGAATCTCCTTATGATTTCTTATTTATAAAAATTAAAGTTTTCGTAGGTAATTTTCAAATAACTTTAAAGCAACTTCTTCTATTTGCCGTGAAGATGCTTGCTTAATTTGTTTTTTAGCGAAGTCAATGTCAGCCTCAACAAATTTTCCATCAACTAACATCCATTCTTTATTTTCCATAATACCTTGAACAAAGGCACCAGGAGCAGATGGATCGGCAACAATGTCAGCAGCTGTCGCTAGTCTCAAATCATCTTGTACTAAATTATAACCTTCTTTTGTTTGAACGAGTGAACCTAAGGCTCTTGAAGAAACACCGATACTCACATCATTTTCAATAAAGTTCTTAACAATTTGACCATATGGAGTTTCAAGTATTAAAGCTTTACCATAAAATGTATTGCCATCTTCAGCGAGGGATACAATTTTATGGGACACTCTTTCTAAGTTTAATGTTGGGGTATCTGGATGACCAAGTTCTCCAAGCGCACGATTAGTAGTAATGTATTCATCATTGTAACGGCCAACCTCACGACGAAGTGTGTCCATTTTATACATGCGATTGTTACGATTTACAGTATCACCAACCAAAAATGTACCTTCAATGAACAGGCGTTTTTTGCCGTTCTCGGTAGTTTCAGTGAGGCACTTTACTTGTTCAACAGATTCTCTAATTAGTTTCATATTACTGCTCCAGTGTCGGGATCAATAGTATATGTGGCTGTTTTGCTGAGTATGATAAGAATTGTGCCATCAGTGCCAGAATTAGTGAAAAATAAATTAGCACCAGTATTTGCGCCAGCAATTGATACATCATACTGAGCAAAAGGTACATCATTTTCACCAAACAATGAAAGCACTTTTTCACCTGTAGCGTCATTACCACGATATACGATCCATTTACCATCGGTAGAAGATGTAACGTGTGTAATTTCAGCATTAGCCACCAATTCAGTTGTTGTATTTGTGGACAACTCACTTAAATTGATGCGAGTAGAAGTGTTACCTGTAATACGAATTACAGATTTGGATCTTTTTGAATTAGTAATTGTAGTTGGCATTTTATCTTAACCCCATCGAAGCCCGTCTACGCATGGACATTTTCCGTTTCATTAATGTTCTCCGTAATTGAGCCCGTCTAGTTGTTTTCCATGATTGTTTTAATTTTCTTGCTTTTTGTAATCTCGCAGCAGCAGGTATTCTTTTTAGTGTGTTACCAGATATTCTATAACCTTTTACACCAGATCGCTTAACATTTTTCTGTAATACAATTTTACCTTTGGCGTTTCTTCGGATTCTACGGCGAATCTTTTGTATACGACCCATACGAACAATGTTTGGGTTTCTACGAACGGCCTCATCAAACACTTCAAACCGATCTTCAGCAATACCTTCTTTTACTTCCTGTAAACGTTCTTTTGCAATCTCATCTAAACGCTGAAACAATAGTTCTTTTGCTTCAGATAAATTGCCTTCTATAATTTTTTGTATAAAGCTCATAACACTTTTGATTTGGCAAAACTGGCCACTTTGTTAAAATGTTCTGGACCTTTTTCAATCATTTCTGTAATTTTTATTTTATTCTCTTCATTCAGTGATTCATATACTTTGAGAATGGCATCGGCAGTCTGAACATCAATGGTAATCTCTTTATTTTCACCGTATGAAATTGTCTGAGGTTCTCTAT
>Ga0172372_10002068_pt1 | contig 30768 bp, 38 predicted proteins | sample LakKiv5m_2_FD_114544 | JGI IMG/M metagenome (GOLD analysis project Ga0172372, IMG submission 114544) | Freshwater microbial communities from Kabuno Bay, South-Kivu, Congo - kab_092012_9.5m | ecosystem: Environmental > Aquatic > Freshwater > Lake | place: Democratic Republic of the Congo...
CCGTCCAAAAGACGTGCGGGTTCGATCCCCGCCCACGGCATTATGACTAAATACGAAGACGATAACCTACTTTATTACATGCAGCAACTTGACGCGCTTGAACAGCGTGTAGCCTCCTTGGAAGAACAATTGTTAAAACAGAAGCAAGCCTACACGCAGTTAGAAGAACAACTAACTCGGTTAGAAGAAAAATTGCTAAAACAGCAGCGAGCATTCGCTCGCTATTCTTCTGGAGTACTTTCGTTAGAGTGAAGTTCTATTGCTGGCTGCAAACACAGTCCTTAACTTGTGCAACAAGTCAAGATTGGTTAGAACAAAGACCTCAGCATAACCTCGAAGCGCTTTTGGCCGAAGCCAAACTACACCCTCATGGTGTTTGCTGGCTCCAGCGCATAGCAAGACATCTAAAAATTGATAAATCGGAAACCCTAGAACGTAGGGCGAACTTACGCGCACTACGTGTTTACGTATCACTAGCTTTTGTGAAAGCTGAATTAAATGTTGTTGCTGCTCAACTACGTGCAGCAACAAATGATTCTGATATATTAGAGCTTGGGCTTATGGCTATGCAAACCGCCAACGCACTTGCAAAAGCGGTTGACATTCCTGAAAATTGGAAATTCTATTCAAATTTAGGACAACAAAACCTTAAGCTGGAGCACGCGCAACGAGCCTGCCGAGCTGCCTTTTTAGCTGCACGTGCCTCGTCTGAAGCTGTTGCCGCTGTTGTTGGACTTGAGCGCGAAGAGATCAAAGCGAAAGATGCTGATTATTTTCATGTCGTAGGTCCTGAAGTCATTCAGGCACTACAGCAACGTGGAATCCAATAACATGATTTTTGATTGGCTTCACCAAAGGTTACTGGAACAACCTTTTTATGCCAACACAGTCTCTAAGATTCGCGAGCAACAAAAACTCACACAAAAACAACGTGCGTTGCTTCCATTGCTTGAAGGCTTAGGGCAACTCACGAACTACCCACGAAAAACAATGGGAGACTCTGTTGTTTCTGTCACGCAGTTAAAAACCGCGTTAGATATTTGGTTGCCTCAACCTCATGCCACAATTGAAATTCATGTCGCTTGCCAGCGCGCACTTTCTGAGCTGGGCTTAACACCTTATCGTTTTGGACATGCGTTACAAAACTATTGGCGGGCTGAGCCAAACTCAAAAATTTATCCAGCGTCTGGAGGCCAACCGCCTAAAGTAAAAACGGATCGCGTATTAAGATTTACAAAAGGGCACCGGCAAGTTGGGTTGATTACAGTGAATCCGGCAGCGCTTCTTTTTGGCTCGCGCGCGGTTCAGTTTCTTGTTCGTTACGAATAAATTAAAAGGGGATGTCCTCATCGTATTCTTCTTCTTCTTCTTCTGATTCTGCTTGTTTTTGCGCACGCATAGCGTGCTCAAGCTCTGCGTTGAGAGCGTCAATATCCACAGGTTGTTCAAGAGTCGTTAAAATCTCCTGCGCATCTACGGCTGCCAATAAATTCGTTTGTACGCGCATCTTAGCGAGAAGTGTGTTTCGACGCTCTTGATCGGCCGAACCTTCTAAAGACCAAAAGATAATGCGCATGGGAAAATCACGCCCCATAAAGTTAGCTCGTGCGATAAATTGGCGTAGCTCGTCTGTTGTTTCCGGCCAATCACATACGTAAATTGAACGCGCTCCAGCCAAGTGTGTCCCAGGGCCTGCAATCTCATAACTCGAAACAAAAACTGCCGCGCCCTCATGCTCACGAAATGATTTGCAGAGCAGGTTACGCTCAGGTAAATCATGCTGTGCTGTCATCTGAAAAACAGGTGGTGAATAAGCGAGTTTTGCTTTTTTAATTGCTTTCCTCGCTGCTGTGACGAGCATGTCACTATTTTTTGGCCGGATACAGCCAAGAATAATTTTTACGTTATCACGAAGTTCTAAAATAAGTTCTTCGATAATCTCTTCGATTTTCGCATCGAGGGTTGTTGTATCTGAGTGGCCTAAAACTTCATTATCATTTTCGACTACACGATCAATCATCGTGATTTCTGCTGATCCCGCATCAATCACAGAACGATCTTTATGAATCATAATTGAATTTATTCCAAGTTTTAGCTCCGGGGTCATGCTGTTAATCGCATTTGAGCACGTCCAGCCATAAGTTCCTTCGGAACCTTGCCACCAACGGGCTTCATAAGCTCGTTTTTTGCCCCAACTATGATTGCTGGCCATATCTAGCAAAGTCCAAGTTGAGGCTCCATCATCGGAAATTGGGGTACCTGTGAGAAGCCAAACACGTTCGCTCGCTTCAGCAATGACATTGAGTTGTTTTGCCGTCGCTGATTGTGGTGATTTTACTTTGTGTGCTTCATCGCAAATGAGCACTTCAGGGTTCCAAACCGAAATTTGAGAACCTGCACCCGGTAGCCGAGCGCTTTGATCGTGACCTTTTCCTACATTGTCAATTTCAACCTGCCCGATTAACGAGCCATAGGAACAAGCCAAAAAGCGCAGCTTGATAAAAGCTTGAAACCATTCTCCTTGGCATACCGGGCACTTACCTGGGGATTCTAGTTGAATTTCTTTATGAATTGAGCAATGCCAATAATCAGTATGCGTGTTTGGCGGTAATAAATCTTTTATTTCGTAAGAAATATAACCAAGGCCCCGCCCTTTTCGTGGGTGCCAGTCACAATCTCGACAAGGTTGCCCGTCAATGGCGATACCTGTAAAATCACAAGAATTACACCAAATTCTTAAAATTTCCCCAGCTCTACCTTTTAGCCAACCTAATCGCTCGCGACCTTCATAAACGGCGTTGATCTCGGTACCCCAACCTATCAGCGCAGATTTCGGGGTTACTATTACGACACGTTTAGCCTGAATCACATCACAGGCGTCGAGGCCGACACGTGTTTTACCCCCGCGCATGGCGAGAGCACAAAAATAGTAGGGTGAATACGCAGTGTACTGCACACATTCTGGCTGATAAGAGCGTGGCGGTTTAGCCCGCCACCGTTCCTCTACAGTGGCCCAACCAGGGAAGTGTGCCTGATAATCAACCGGAGGCATTGCTGGCGCTGGAAGGCCAAGCAAATTAGCCACAATATGTGCCTGAGCCCAAGGCGCAGCAAGGGAACCATATCGCGTACGTGATACGCCAGGCACAGACCACGCTTCATGGTCGGCTGGCACGTCGAAAAACCAGCGTTTTTCGCCGCGTTTACCTATTGGACTTGGTGCAGCCATTAAACAAAGTTCTCATACAGATTATGTGAATTGCTGTTAATACCCCGTACAGTACGAGGCTTTTCACGCGGGACCAACTTAAGGCCCCAGCTCTCCAGCTCTGTTCTGACTGAGCGCGTTGTACGCTGCACGTTGTGTGCCACGCATAACAAAAACTCGTGCGTGAAATCCTGCGGGTTATCCATAAGATGTTCAATAGCCGAATCGATTGTCTGAACTTCAGAGTCGTCTAAAAGCCAGAGCGGCCTCTGCTCTTCGGGGCCCATAGCAAGTGCTTCCGCCCGAGCTTGCTTTCGTTCGGCGCGCAACAGCTCTTTTTCATCTTCAGCAGCCTGGGAGAATCGAATTGTTCGAAAGCGCATGTTGGCTATGTAACAGAAGAACATGGTGCTGTCAATCGTCAAAAATGAAAATACATAGTGATGATGATAAACCCTGCATAGGTATCGTAATGTAAAGAATTTCTGGTGTTTTAGAAATCACAAATACTCCTCTAGGAGTCATTGAGCAGTATTCAACTGAGGGAGAGCTATAATCATCATCGTCAAAGGGCACGAGAGCGATAAACCCAACGGGAGAAATTTGAGTTTGTAGCAAAAATTCTCGAATTTCCGGGTAATTTTTCGCCTCAAAGCTAAGAGAAATCATAGTAGGCCCATTGATTTGCCTGAAGCGCTGGAAGCACATCTGCGATTCTTGCGGAGGCAAGTAAAACTTGATCAACAGCTAGATTAGAGAGCCATCGGATAATATCTGCAACGGCCGCAGAATCACAAAAACCCAACTCAGAGTCATCGAGTGTTAACAGCGTAAAAGGTGCGGTTTGTTTAGAGTAGGCTAAAGCAACTGCAAGTAACAATGTTACTCGGTCACGACCATTGGCTTCGATCGCATAGCGCCAATCGTTTGTGCGTCGTGATTTTAATTGCCAGCCTTTGTTATAACGGATGTCTAAGTCCGCTTGATCAAGATAAGCACGCACAGTGTCTTGTGCCGTTTGCGTAACTCGCAAGCGAGCATTTTCACGCTCGCCATCTGCAAATTCTTGCAAACGTTCAAGCATCAATAATTCACTATCCATCTGTGTATAGCGCTGTGCCCGTTCATTTTGCGCGACTTCGTAGCCTTGCATTTTCGCAATCACATCGAGTTTTTGTTGTATCTCATAGGCGCTCGCGCCTGAGTATGATTGAAGTGTTAACTTTTTTTGAATTTGTTCGAGTTGTTCTTGCAACCAATTAAATTCCGGGCGTGTCTGGATTAACTGATTTTCAATTTTCTGGACTTGCTGAATTAACAATCTTTCTAGAGTCTGTAACTCAGCGAGTTTATTTTGTGCTTTCTTTGCATCCTCCGCCCAAAGATCAACATTTGTGTTGATTGTTTTTACATTTTGTTGAGCCGCTTCTTTTACTGTATGCCCCGGCGAGTTGCAAATTGCGCAGCCTTCAAAATTGGCTTGTTCTAAGTATGTTGCGAGAATATGGCCAGTTTGCGCATAATTATTGTATTGAGACAACTGATCTTTCAATTGATCTATCTGTTGTTGTGTTGTTGAGAGGTCTGTTTGTATTTTTGAGTGCTGTGTATTTAAAGCCTCACGGTCTACTTCAGCACGTCCGTAATTTTGAATCTGAATTTGTAATTGCGCGGCTTGAGCACGGAGTGTGGCCTCTGCGTCCCAAGTTCGGGCTCGCGCAAGTTGAGTTTCGAGCGCATGTTTCATCTGTGGGTCGGGCGCGTTTTGTGCTGCAACAGCACGCTGAGTTGCAATAACTTCCCCAAGTTTTGTACGCTCGCTATTTTTTGCACGCCGTGCGCTGGCTAAGTTTTTTGATAATTCTAGCAAGCGTTCGTGAGGTAGAAGATTTACAGCAATCTCTTTGAGATAATTTTGCCAGAGTTGTCGTTCGTCTAAAGTTAACCCATGCGGGTCTTCTATGTCTTGCGCGGTGACGCCAAAAGCGCCAAATAAATGGTCATACGCGCTGTTATCTGTTTTTGCAGCCACAATTTGACGAAATGCTGCCAAGGGCACACAACGCGACAATGTTTGTGTTGTTATAGCAGCCCACGGTCCTTGAGTTGGCACAGAGCGTGAAACGAGCGCTCGTGGTTTTTTTGTCGCGCTGAGAGTAAAAGAACCCTCAGATGAGGATAACTCAACAAATAAATTAGGTTGACCACGTACAGCATGAGCTGTGAGCGCTGTGGCGCTGCTAGATGGCGAATCTTCAGGGGCTGTCGCAATCGGCTCACCTGCTAAAGCCAACGAGGCAGCCTGTAGAATTGAGCTTTTCCCGGTTTCGTGTGGACCGATAAATGCTGTGCGAGGCGCTAATTCGAAGCCTTTGCTAAAATCAATGTGATAATTACCGCGAATTTTATTGAACGGTTGCATCATATTCGTACCCACCGCTCAATAACAAATTTATCATGTAAGATATAGCTGTCAAACCTAAAATCTTTTTTGTACGAGCTAAAATAAAGTGACGCGTGATTTGGTACTTTTACGTACCCCGACATGCGTGTAATGACCAGATCTGTGACATGTTCTGTTTCTATTGCCTGCCGATAAATTTGGGCGCCACCTGCAATCCAAACATCGTGCGGTGCTCGATTCAGGGCAGCTTCAAATGACGGGCAAACTTCAGCGAATAACTCTTGCTGCGGTTGGCTTGAAACTACAAGCACACGCCGTTTATCGAGTTGTGGCATTGAACGATATGTTCGACCACCCATAATAACTGTACTATTTAAAGTACATTCGCGAAACCAGGCGAAATCCGACGCTTTTTTAGGCCAGGGCATAACTCCTGGTGCAGCGGATAAACAATCCGAAGCGTCAAGGGCAACAATGATTTTAGCCATTAAATGTGCCCCACTGCGATTGCATGTCACGCAACGCCATAAGCCCTAACGCAGTCGCATCCCAAACATGATTTGCCGATGTAATGCCAAGTGCCTGCGTAATTGTTGTGGATGCGCTGGGAATTTTTAAGTCAATCGCTGCGGCGACATCTTTCTTTTGGGCTCCAACATCACCGGTCCAGCGCGTCCGGTCGCTCGCGGTATACGCGAACACAGGCAGCCCATATTGGGCTGCGAGCGCGATAGGCACGCCTAAAGCCGACATCGCCTTAGCACCATGCCCAAGGCCACGTTGCCCAAGGGGCCCACCAACGCCATCGTGATAGCCTTTGCTCAATTGGCGCAAGAAGCCAGCTAAGGAGCTGGGATCGAGCGTTGGAAGTGCGTTTAAATCAGCTTTACTGGCTGCCTTGGCACCCGCAAGACCGTAGGCGCCTAATAATTTTTGGGCTGCTGTACGCAAAGCGTCGTTTTGAGTATCAAAAACTTGATACCACTCAATCGCGACAGCGAGCTGGACGCTATTTGCTTTTGCTATAGCAACTGCAAAATTAAAAAATTCTGTTACTTGTGTGGCTACTTCCGTTAATCGTCGGGCGTCATCAGCGACGACTTTGACTGGCACATGACTGCGGTTGGTTTGTTTACCTGAACTTGTCTTCACGTATTTGAATTGGTCTAAACTTAATTGACCTTGATTATCCGTTACGAGAGCTAGACCAAAATTTGCTAGCCCAGGATCACAACCTATAGCGGCTCTCATTATCTAGAAACGCAACACAATTTATTGGCAAACGCAAGAAATTTCGTTCAGGGTGCTTGTGAATTGTGCCACAGGCTGTAGAGCACAAATACGTTGGCACGCATCAAACGCGATTTGCTGTTTCTTTGTGCTATAATAAGTAGCTATCAGCATGGATAACAATAGTAAGAAAACAATTTCAACTACGTATTTCATAGCCAAGGTACTAAATAATAAAACGATGCTTTTGCGCTCAGCTTGTCTTCGGCACAATTTACAGAATGCTTAACGATAACTGGGATACGTTCTTTACGCCATTGTGACTCATTACTATGTGCGTATATTGTATCCGCTTTAGGCGGACCTAGGCGAACATGTTCACCTATTTTTCTAACCAATTCTTTTGCGAGTTCAACACAATCCTCTTGAATAAGCCAATCAGGGGCCTGTGATACACGCCCTTCTAACAATGGTGCTCGTTCAGTTACAAGGTATTCTGACATATATTTGACTGGACGTGTTACTTCTACAGTCTGCTCTTCTATCGAAGAAAAAGAGCCTGAATTTGTCGTCCAACGTTTGTTAGGATACCCACGTAACCGTAAATACGCCCCATCCATGATAGAATTTTGGATTCTGTACCTACCTTCTGTCTCTACTGCATTTAAAAAATTAGCTTCAAGCAAAGCTTTGCGAACTTCACAGCCTAATTGGCCATCGATATGTAACCAAAAACGTTCATGCATTAAAAATCCTCCTCTTATACAGCCTCAGTCTTTGTTAGTGAAGGGGCACAGGGTGCAGCAAGACTAGTAGGATTACCACAGCTTTTGCTGAGAGCTACTAGCCCTGCTGCACATGATTGTTATTAGCGCAATCGATGACGAAACGTCTCGAACGCGAGTGTGCCACCATGAGTTTTAAAAAACTCATAAAGTTGACGTTTATCCATTTTTGAATTAAGAGCGCCTAGCTCTTTGGCTAGGTTAATCAACTTCGTGTTTCGTTCAAACACAACTCCCGTTTGCGGGGCCCGAGCGCTTTTCGGCGCAGGCGCAGGCACAGGCGCGAGTGCTGGCGTAGGCACAGGCGCAGGGGCCACAACAACCTGCGGAATTGGTGTCGGCGTAGGCGCGGGTGCAGCCGGTGTCGGCGCTTGAGGCGCGACGCCTAAAGCAAGAACAGCATCTCCAGGGGATACTGGCTTCGGGCCTGCAAACTGCTGAGGAGGCGCCGGGGGCACCACCCCGAACAGCCGTTGTCCCTCCGCCGTCGCACCAGGCCAAAAAAGAACCTCTGAACGAATTGGAAGTTTGCGGTTATTTGATGTGCTCTGGATAAACACATCATAATCGCCTGTATTACCAGCACGAACACGAATTTCGCCTGCTGGGAGCCCGAAAAGCGCACGCAATTGCTGCGGCGTAGCACTATAATACTTATTTGTTTTACGATGGCGTAAAACAATCATTTTATAGTCTTGAATCACCTCTCCCGACTTGCGTGCCGTGGTTAACGGGTAGAAAATTGTGCCTGCGGCAAAGTTTTTAAACTTTGCTTGTGAAAACGTTTGTACATTTTCTCCTTCTTTTTCGACCTGTTTCGACTGTACTTGTGAAGTCAATTCTACCAGTGTTGACAAATCGAAGTTTTGCTGAATATCAGCAAAAAACATTTCGGTACGAGAGGTTTTACCTTTGGCAATATCCTCGGAATGCCGGAGAATACCAGCCGTAGTCGCTGCCGTTACTCGGTCAAGTTCGGCGCCCGTTGACCACGACATAAAACAACCGTCCGGAAGGACCATACCAGCTCGCCGCAACTGCACTTTTACGTCAGATGGGCCTGCGATAGCCACCGTGACTTTCACGTTACTAAACAATCGTTTTGCTTCATCTATATGAAGCTGCCGAGATTGATTGTCAAGTCCGTCTGTAACGACAATAATTGTAGTCGAGCAGGTATCTATATGAGGATAAATCTGTTTATAGATCAGCGCGAGAGCGTCATACAACGCAGTGCCACCGCCGCGAGGTACGAATTGATAATCTTTAATATGAACCTGTGAAACAGGCCGAGCATTGACATCAAACTCAACTACGCTGACTTCTGTTGATACAGAAGTCACTTTCTTGAAAAGCTCAAGCTGAGCTTTCACAAACGCTTGTGCCTCTTGCGTAAATTGTTGCATGGAGGCCGACGTGTCAATAAGCAGTGTGATTTTGTGTTTTGGTTGTTGTATTTGTGCTGTCACATTCACAGCAAACCACAACCAGAAAAAATCAGCAAGGCAAATCGTTGATGGGAATTATTTTTTCTTGTGTCTGTGTGCGCTCTTGTGCGTATACGGCTGATAAGAGCACGTAAGGCACACCAGAATCAAATAATTGACGTAAATGATAACGCACTGTAGATATAGCAATTTGATTTAGGTCAGCATCTGACGTGATCGGGTAGACCAACTCTTTTGCATGAATTTGCACAGCGAGCTGAAGTTTATTGTCGGATTCTTTTAAATAAGATGCCGCGATAACTGTAGCATCTGGCCTACGTGAACAAGCCAAAGTATCCGCTTTCACATCTTCAATGACTGCAAAAGAATTAGGATCATCCGCGATTTTTTGTGCTTGCGTTGCAATCTTTTTAAATTCTGCACAAACACGTCGTTTTAGCATTTGCGCAGCTTTGATATTTCTTAAAGGCGCCATTCGCCACCTCGTGGAGATATGAGTGAATAAACGCCATTTTGTTCGTGAATAGGTACTGGAGTCACTGCATGTCTCTGCCCGTCTAAGCTAAATTGAACTTCTATAAAACCTTGCTGCCAGGCGTATGGTTTTGGTGTGTTATGATATGTTGCACGACGCCGCGTAAGCGTGCCCGCGCACCAAACACTAATTGTGCCATGTGAGATACTAGCAATGCTTATTTGCGAGAACGTGTGCAAATGGCCATAGATTGTATCACAGCCAAAATCCCGAGCGTGATCAATCGCATGTGATTTACCGTGTCTATGGCCATGCGTAAAACATAAACGCCCTAAAGTTAAATTTTCCCCTTGAGGATAACATGCGTGGACACTTGTGTTCGTTTCTTTGAGACCTAGCGCTGTATCCAAGTCAACTAAACCTTCAACAACTGGATTTTCGTCAAGCCATCGACGATAGCGATCTTCGTGATTACCGTACAAAAAATGAGAAGCTGCTTGAGGATTATTATGTCGTGCTGCCGCACAAAACTGTAGCCATAAATTGCGAGCTGCGTCAAAAGCAGCTTTTAACCTGCGCCCCTCTAAGTTTCTTTTATTATGTTTATTGTGATGACTTATCGCACCTAAGTCGATAAAATCACCTAAACAAATAATGCCAGTCCAAACATTCGATTCAATATACGACAAGAGCAAATCAACTGCTTTTGCGTCCATGTCACCGTGGGGCGCGTCATCCACGTGAGTATCAGGAATAACTATGTAACGCGCAAGATTGTCGATGTGCATCTACTGTTACAATGCACAAGTTGACGAAAAGCGCAATAGTTAACGTTTTTTGTTATATTTAATTTGTTTATGCTGCCAGTGTTGGCATGTTTGTACATGGTTTGGTCGCACAAACTTAGCGACGTGTTTTGTAAAGTCTGCAATCGGAAATTCAAGAGCTGAGCGGATTACATAACCCTCTTGTTCGCCGTCATAAACTGAGCGCCCTGAAAAACATTGTTCATGTTTAAATAATCGCCAAGGCCCTCGATACAGTATCGGCGCAAGCGGAATACCTAATGCTAAAGCTAATTTTTGAGTTTCTTCCCAAGAATCAAAATGAGTCTCGTTTCGAGATCCAAACATGACGTAAGGTCCTGGGATTGCATTATAATGAATACTATGTTGTGCCGTCAAACATTCTCCAATAAATGCTTGTGATTCTTGAATATAATTCGATAAAGAGCCCCAAAGAGCACGCACTTCGTGGCGATAAGCTACACGTCCCGTGGACGATTCTGATCGAGCATGACATGCCCAGCGTGTCATAGTCGTATTTTCGCCATCTAATTTTTCAGTAACAACAACCTCGTCATTAGGTCCCCAATGAGTATGGGCTAAAATACGGTCATCTTTTGTTGCGTTCGACCAAGGCACATGCGGTGTACGTGGATATTTCATATTAAAAATCAGCGCTGTTTGAGAATGTTCCAAACGCCTCAGCTTGGTATTCGCTGACTGTGCGCTCGAAAAAGTTAGTCTTGGCTCGGGCTCCTTGTGTTGCCATCCAAGGCAAAATCTTTGTTTCAGCTCCCGGATAAACAGGCAGAAAGCCAGCCTGTTGGGCTCGTAAATTAGCTGTATACTTGAGATAACCAATCATAGCTTCCAGTGCAAAACCAGGAATACCGGAAACACCAAGCAAATCTTGAGCAAACAAAATTTCTGCTTGAGTCGCTTCCATAAGCATGGTTGAAACCCAGCGCTGCAATTCTGGTGTAAATAAATCAGCGTGCTCCGTACGTAAAATTGATACGATGTCTAAAGCAGCTTCAATGTGCTGAGTTTCATCCCGAAACACCCAATCGGTGCCATCAGCCAGCCCAGGCAACAATCCTTTCGATCGTAAATAATAGACATAAGCGAAGGCACCCCAAAAGAATAAACCTTCAACAGCGAGTGCAAAAACAAGCAGGTTTTTTAACGCTTGTTCTGGCTCAGTATTCGCTGTAGTCACTGTAGAATGTTTCAGCATGAATTCAGCTTTTTTTGCGATGCTTGGTACGCAAATCACCGCTGAAAACAATTCACTACGCGCTTCTTGTGTCGTTTCATAAGTCAATAAAAGCTGATGATAAAACTGAACGTGTAACGCCTCCTCAAAACCTTGTCGTAGATAATACTGTCGAATTTCGGGGGCATTAAATCGAGACCCGAGTCCGTGAATGATGTTGTCTCCCACCAGCACATCACCAGTCGCGAAAAAAGCGACTAAACGTTTAATAATATGCTGTTCCTCCAAAGATAACTTAGCAAGATCGCTCACGTCTTTAGACCAATCAATTTCATCGACTGTCCAATTGTTTTTCACAGCTTGTTTATAGCGCTCCCAAAATTTGGGATACCGCATAGGTTCAAGAGTAACACATGTGCCTGAACCCAAAATTGTCGCTGGACGTAATAAATTGATCATTGGCAGCTTTCACATCCTGGTTCCATCGAGCAGATGGCCCCTGTATCGCCGCCAACAGGCGTATTACCTGTAACTGCTCCTATGCGGGTCGCTGCGATTGTATGAAGATAATATGTTGTTTTTAGGCCCGCTTTCCAAGCCGCTAAATATAAGGCACTTAGCTTTGATAAGTCAGGGTCACGAAAAAAGAAATTTGTACTTGCACTCTGATCAATATATGGCGCTCGCGCAACAGCTTGCTCAATAATTGCACGTTGTGATAATTCAAACGCTGTACGCAGCCGTTTTTTTACGGCAGGCTCAACATGCGACCATGTTTGAATGGAACCCTCACGGCTTAGCCAATTGGCGTGGAAATCATCCCAAATACCTTGCTCGGCTAAAATCCTTTGTGTATGCGGAGAAATCTGTAAAAAATCACCTGAGGCTGTTTTACGAATATGTGCTAAAGCCATAGGTGCTTCAGTTGAAGGTTCAACACCTAAAATTGAAGCAATTGTCGCAGTTGGCGCAATGGCAATTAACAAACTATTTCGCATGCCGTAGTAAGTGGCACGCTGACGAATCAGGATCGATTCGTCATCAACTGGTAAGGACCATAAATCAGGGCTAAACTTACCTTGTGCCGTCTGTGAATAAGCCCAAGCTGGATAACGACCAAACTCTTGAGCTAATGAAACGCTCTCATCTACTGCGGCCCAGTAAATGGCTTTTTGTACTGACCGTGCAATTTCTGTGGCTGTTGGTGAATCAAAATCAATTTGCATCTCCTGTAGCGCATCCCACCAGCCCATTAGACCAAGGCCAATCGGGCGCCAAATCATGTTGCTCTGCTTCGCCTCGGGTAGAGGATAAAAATTAAGGTCAATAACACGATCGAGTGCCCGAACAACACGACGTGTTGTTGCTTTTAGCGCCTGATAATCAATTTGTTTGTCTTTTACAAAAGCATGCAAGTTAAGACTAGCGAGATTGCAAACAGCAACCCAACCCATCCCCGCCTTCCATAAAGGCTCGTGGTCAGAGAAATACTGTCTATACCATTCTCGTTGACCTTCTGTTGGTGTCAACAGATTTTGTTTTTTTAAAAATCTGGTGTCTTCTGGCCAACGACCATTAAGCATATAGTCGATTAAATCTGCTCGATTATCTTGTAACTCTTTTACAGTAATATCTGGCGGTATAGGTGTAGGGTGTTGTGTGGGACGTGTAACTTCTGTAATTTCTGTGCATAAATTACTAGAATTCACAATCCAAGGATGGCTATCTGAGACCTGATTGCATTTGGCATTGCAAGCATCTGCAAACGTCCACCAAGGATGACCTGTGGTTGCCGTTTTTCGGAGAGCTGTCATGTATAACTCCCGAGCAGAGATCGTGCGTACAGCGTCAACCTCGGCAGCCTGGTAAGCTGCTAACCAAGCAGCTCCTGCGAGTGCGGTCAGCTCAGGATGTTTGACTGGAGAAATAAGAGACCATTTTTCGTCAGCCTCTACACGACGCATAAACTCGTCACGAACCCATAAAACGGTATGTAAATGCCGAGTACGAGCGTCAGATACACCATTTGAATCGCGTAGCTCTAGAAATTCTAGAATATCAGGATGCCAAAGCTCTTGGTACACCGCCGCAGAACCATCACGTTTACCACCCTGGTTTACCGCAGCCATTGTGGCGTCATAAATTTTCAAAAACGGCACATGGCCATTTGATAAACCGCCTGTGCTCGAAATACGTGAACCGCGCTCACGTATCTTAGAAAATGAAAGTCCTACGCCGCCAGCCCATTTAGAAATTCTCGCAACCTGATGTGCGCGAGAATAAATGTCGTCAGTACCGGATTCTATTGAATCCTGTGGGCTGTCAAATAGAAAACATGAGCTTAATTGCTCGTGCGCTGTGCCTGCATTAAATAACGTTGGCGTTGAGTGCAAATACTTAAATTCACTCATATCTTTATACAAAGCATGCACCTCAGGCGCATAGGTACCTAGAGTGCAGGCAACACGCAAAAATAGATATTGAGGGCGCTCAAAAATACGATTGTTCTCATCTCTTAAAAGATAACGGTCAAGTAATGTTGTTATCCCTAAATAATCAAAACGTTTATCTGCTGCATAATCATAATCGTCAGTAAAATGAGGAATGCGCTCATATCGGATGTGTATGGGTAGTTTGGCAAGATAGTCATCTAATGACTCCGGTGCCTGTTCATAAATATGCTCTAAAACAAACCGAGCGGCCAGTTTTGAGTATTTAATTCCTGGGTGAGCTGCGCAGATTCGTGCTGCGTCTAACCAGCCTCCTGAATTTAAGTGGTCTAGGATCAGTTTTTCCGGAACATCATAATCCTGGCATAAAATGGAAAAAACAGAACGTTGTATTGGCTCCATGCTTGTCAACAATACGCGAAAGTACACCGGTGTCAACTATTGTCTAAATGTGAATTACCTTTTAGAAGATACACAAAAACCCACAATTTTGTCTGAGTTGGCCCGTGAATTACGGCGCAAACTATACGACACTCAATACCTCGCGCGTCTTAATGGTAAATTAGATATACGAGCATTATGTGAAGCACTGGAAAAAGGCAACAAAGTACCGCATCACTTAGATTTAGAGGATTTAGCCATCGATATTGCTATCCGGCTAGCAGGCAGCACAATGTTAAATAGGCAGAAAATTCTCGACTCCGTTTTTTTGTCGTGATCGATCCATTGTGACCTGTGACCTCAGTAAGTTGTTGGTAAAGACCGAATAAAAAAAGTTTGACGCTCATCTAACGAGAGCTGATACAGCATGTCTAAATGCTGTAGATACCGTCTATTGGCATAAGCCAAGCTGCGCTTAGACGTACGAATTAAATGCACCCTGCCCTCCGCAACTTGCGTTATGTCTACACCATAAGCATCCGATACGGCACTCAAGTTTAGACTCTCATGTAAAGGTATTTTGGTCTGAATTGACTGCGCTGGAGCTGGAGTATTGCGCTGCCTGGGTTTTTCCCAAGGTCGCAGCAATTCATCAGGAATCATCACTCCTTGCGCAGTGCTCTTGATAAATCCATAAGGATAGGTTTGAATCGGATTTATACAAGATAAATCAATTTGAGATACATGATTTCCAGTGGACCCAGCGTAAGTTAGCCAAAGGCTTTTGGCTTGTTGCCGGATCCAGTGCAAATTTTGGGCTGTAAGCGGATGTCGAAATTCAAGGCGAATTGACGCAGCATTCACCCAGCGCCCTTCATTAATCGGAAATTGTTTATGGATAATGTCTTTGACGTTTGTCAAACGTTGGCGGTCATCTTCTGAAATACAAGCTGTTTTCTGCCAAGAATCATCCTGGAATAAAACTAAATAAATGCTCATATCATCACCGGAATTTGCATAAGGGCTTGCGGTCGATAGTCTACAACTTTAATCTTTTCAACGATTTCTGCTCGTGTTGCCGTTTGTGCCCAGGTACAAAAATCATTTAAGTTTTTAGGCACGCTGGGATCAATTACTAAAGTCGGGCTGACTTGTGATTCTTCACGAACTAAAAGTTCGTAAACAGCACCAAGTTGATTTTCGTAAATATGAGCATCAATTATGTTATGTAATAATTTAGTACATTTTTTATCAGTGAAGTAACCGATCAAATGTCCCAAAAGGGCATAACATGCTGTATTATATGGTAATCCAATCGGTACATCACAACTCCGTTGCGTAAGCGTAATCGCAAATTCGGTTTCAGAAATGCCATATAACGACCATAAAACGTGACACGGCGGTAAAGATGCCTGTGCAGCGTGCGCGGGCTCCCAGGCCGACACAACCATTCGGCGCGAATAAGGCTCGCTCGACAATAAAGAAATTACGTGCTGCAACTGGTCAAAACCGTGAAAATTACGCCACCAATGGCCATAAGCACTAGGAATTTCTCCTAAAGCATCTGCCCAAGGTGTCCAAAAATTAAGATTTCGTTCTTTCAGCCACGCATTATCTGTGCGGCCAAGCATAAACCATAAAGTTTCAATAACTATGTTTTCCCACTTCAGCTCACGTAAAGTAAGCAGCGGAAACTCATTTGTTAAATCAACAGTATATGTGATACCTAAGAGTGAGCGCGTCGGGACCCCGCGTGTGGGCCGTTTTACTCCCTCTTTTTTAATCCGACTCAAAAGTCGTTTCGTGATCTTATCGTAATGCATAATAGACTTGATTCCTTAGACGTTCGAGGCTTGTAGGCACAAAATTAAAAATCTCTTGAGTTTTCTTTGGATCACGTGAGATTGCGTGGGCACGTTGATAATCCCATCGTTTTTGTTGGGCTGGCGAAAGCGAGCGATTCGAACACACTTTCAAAAAGAGCATTTTGCAGTCGCTTGGAATATAATTCTCAAGAGGAGCGTTACAAGGCACCTCAACCACGAGATTTGTGGTTTCAAATTTATCCACAAATCTTGACAACTCATTCCCCAAATGGACACAAACAAGCCTAATCGCTTGTTGCGCCCGCAAATCCTCTACTGAGTCAAATATAGAGCTGTCTGGTGCAAGCTTTTTAAGCTGTTGTCCAATTGGACAATCTGACTCGCGCAGCTCTTTTGCGTAATCATCACCCTTAATAAAGGGTGCCTCAAGCATTTCAGCCGCAATCTGCCCGACTGTGCTTTTTCCCTGTCCAATAAAACCCGTCACAATCACTAACACGTAATAACCTCCGTCCAAGGCGCAGGCACAGACACTGACCAGATAGCGGCGACACCTTGCTGAAGTTCACTCGCTGAAACGGGCGCAGACCAACCTTCTTCTGTAAGAATCTGTACAAGACTGTTGATGCGCCATTTGTGACATTGCGGTGTAATTAGTAATACTACTGATTGACCGCTACCGTCAGCGGCAAGACCGATAAATAATCCCGGACCCATAGGAATTTGTTCCTGAAAAATACCAGCAGCAAAACGCTGCCAATGTTTAGTGTTTTCCGGGATTGGGTCATTGTTAATGACCTTTACAGCCTGGCGAGCAAGACTACTTGTTTTCATTGTTTTGAAAGAAACCATTGAATGGGGTTTAGCGTAGCTGCAAGCACAAAGCGCTCAGCTTTGATAAGCTTCTCGATCTCTGATCGCTGCGGCATGTGCTCGCCAAGAGCGAGAGGACGTGGTTCACTTAACCTGTTAGAAATATAGGGACCTTGAATATCCCAGATCGAATCAAAACCCTTGTTACAAAGGACCAACCAAAGCTGACCCTTTTCGTCTTCGACTGCGAGATGACCGTGTTTCTGCAGCGTCTCACCAGTCGGGCACAAATGACGCGCCCGACCCGTAGCTTCTACAATCTCAACCATGATCAGTTTCATCGTTTACTCCGTGTTTTGATTCAATGGCTAAAAACCAAAGGCCCGTCGGGGCATGCTCAATGACCGACACCTTCGACTTTTCGAGTTCGATTGACTTTACTTCCTTTACAGAAGCCAAGTCAAGCGATTTGCCACCTTTGAGCGAGCAAAGGTAGCCTTCAGGTTTTTTGCGGTAAAAACCGACTCGTTTGTATCGCCCAGGCGATACTTGGATGGTGAAATGTTTCACCGATTCTGGCAGAAGCCTTTCATCTTGCGGATCATCTAAGCGGTCTTGACTGTCTTCGCGCAGAGGTGCTTGCACCTTACCATTGCAAGATGCGATTAAATCTTTCACCGCTTGGACCCAGACCGTGCGCGAATTGGGCCCAACGTCGATCTGAATCTCAGATAGCTGTCGTGGCTTACGCTGGATAGTGCGCAAGCTGTACAAGACTTTCACGTCGTAGACGACGGTCTGAGATCCGCGCGAGGGTTGCCACAGGGCAGCTTTACCCAAAATGCGGACGACGGCGCGTTTGGGCCCGATACGGGTCATGTAGAGATTGCCCACCACGACATCTTTGGCCTTCATGTTTGAAGCATAGCACAGCCAAAAAACTTTGCAAGCAGAAAAAAAGCGCTTGCACCGATTTATGGCTAGTGCTATGCTCTGGATATGAGCAACACCAAGATCGTCACCGTGAGTGTTTTATTACCTGTGTCACTCCGAGTGGAAGCTGGTCTGAATGACCAGGGCCATGGGCGTATTTTGCGCCTTGTGGACGATGTGGTCCATGTGAGCCTTCCTGTTCTCCAAGATGCCATGGATCCTGAAGATTACGACGATTTAGACTGTGATCTTCGTCGTAACAACGTGTCGGACGATAATGATGATGATGAGCCGAAGCGCTCTGATCGTCCATTTCCTACGCTCTCTGAATTGCATGAGAGCGAAGACCCTGAGATTGACGATAGAGGTTCATACCGGGTCTCGTTGGAAACCCTGTCTGACGGACTCGACGAGTATGGCATTTTCGGCTACGATAAAGCATATCGTATCCGAGACAAGTTAGGCGCTACTGGTCGTTGGACCATTTCTGCGACCTGTTTTGTCAATCGCGTTCTGCTTGAGGAATAATTAAATCTCCTATTGTGAGGGCATTATGTGGCGTGTTTTAGGTTCTCCACAAGTGCAGTCAGAATATATTCTGACTAACCCGCAAGCTCAAACACAATGGATTGACGGTGAAGAATGCGAGGAGCGGTTACAAATCCTCGTAGAGTGGGAGGATGCAGATCGGTTAAACGCCGATAAACACGTCCAACAACTTATTCATGCATTCTTGACAGAAGTTGTATCGTCGCCGGACGAAATGGGCCAAACATACCCACAACATCGAAGTTGCCTATGTGGGAAACATTGGGCTAGGTGGGTAAAAAAGCCTATTTACGCGGTATTGTGAGGGCACGCAACATGGCACCATGGAAGCTCTCATCTGAATGTCCCAAAGGAATATAAAATGAGCTTGAATGAATGGATGGAAAAGCAGCCGTCTGAGAACGACGGCGGTCCGTGCCAGGCTGCCCGAGACTGGATCGCGAAGCACCAACACTTGACACTGACCCAGATGGCGAAGGCGCTAGATAAACATCCGAGAGGCATGTTATGGTTGTGGTGGCTGGCAGGCTACCTGGGTGTGCCGTTAGCTGCTCTGGCGAAGGCGGCGACCCTCCGGGCCTTTGGCTATGCCGCAGCCGCGCTTGAACGCGCAAAACTCCACGAACATGCAGACAGGCTACGAGCGCTGCCTCCAGACTGCAATTTGAGGAAGGCGAGGGCACTGGTGGTGGCTGCGGCGAAGGCAGCGAATGATGCGACGTGGGCGGCGGCGGATGATAAGGCGTGGGCGCTGGCGGCGTGGGCGGCGGAAGCGGTGAGGGCTGCGGCGGATGCTGCGGCGGCGAAGAATGCAGCATGGGTGGCATGGGCAGCAGAGGCTGCGGCGGCAGTGGCGTGGAGGGCGAGAGAAGAACATCATATCCAACGTGAGTCCCTAGTGCCGCTGATTCTCGCTGCGCTCCAAGCCCAGGGCGTCCAATGAGCTAATGAGTCACCTCAAGCTCGTCCGCGTCGAGATCGAGGGTTTTCGAAAGTTTCGGGAGCCTTTCGTCCTCGACCTACGATCCCCGGAAAACTACCATTTTGGAAGCCATTCTGCTGGTGCGCTCCGGCAACTCGTCCCCACTTCGCAGGTGATCGTCGCAACCTATGCCGACGACCCGTGGTCTGACGCCATGTCTTGGGAGTGGCGATTGCTGGTAGACACCGACGATCTGAGGGCTCAAGTCAGGGAGACACCAGGATCAGCTTTTTCTTGCCTGACTGCATCATAAGCGCGTTCTGCCTGTTCCTGGCTCGTCTCAATGCCCTCACGGGCTTGGGTTGCCCGGATTGTCGAGACCATCAATCTTCGACGAAGGTCCGCATCTGCGAGGATGGCTTTCAAGTCTACACGCTTAGTTGCCATAACAAAACGTTAGCTCAATGTATGCTTGAATGCAAGCGTTAAATAACGAGCTGGCGAAAATTTGTCCTCGATCCATTCATAAAACGCACAGGTAAATTCCTGTTGCGAATAACATCCATGCTCCGGAACATCTGCTCATGGCGAGCACCGCTTGTGCAAACTAGCACTAAAGAGTCTTCCGGGTCACAAAGCTGAAGTGCGGGCAGCGCCGCAACCCCGATGCTATAGCCAAGCACTTTTTTAGCTTTGTCTTGAAGGTCCGCCAATCGTACCGGACGAATCGTATCCTCGGGACCCAACACGATGATCGTCTGTAGCCTTCGTTTTACAGGCTCTGGCGTGGCCTCAGGTTGAGGCTCATTGCTTGCTTGGTATAGTTGGGTGGTAGGATGACTGAGCGGTTTATAGCTCATTGTAGTGCGCAGCCAGCGCCTTTTCAGTACACGGTCACACGGTGGACGTGTAATGACTTCTTGGCGCAAAAGCCCTACGAGTTCAAAAGCTGTAGCAAGATGTTTAGCTACACTTCGTGAAACACCTAAGGCATGGGCAAGCGCCCGTTCATGCCCGGAAACAAAACACGAAATATCGAGGAGTTGCGCTGCTGTGTCAACAAACTCAGGAGTCAGTTTGTAATCCGTCTTGGGAACAGAGGTTACCCGCTGCCAATTCATGTTTTACAGTCTAGCTGCTTTCGTCGGCATATTCAAGCGAAAAGTCAGCTTCAAGTTCGAGTTCGTATTGCCCCTCGGGCTCGGGTTCGGGCTCGGGCTCAGGCTCATGGACTTGTTCGGGCTCTATAGCACTTAATTTGTAACGTGCTTTCCCATTCACGACTCGTTTTTCCATGCGATACCCGAACAACACTGTATTCAGCGCATCGGCAAGCGGACCCTTACCCAGCCGGATTGCCGCTGATTCTTTATTCAAATCATGCAGATATGGGAAAACTTCTGCTGTTTTCGTTAGCTCTAAAATCGTCGCGTTATCAATTTCAGCGTCACCATAACGCTCTAACCAAATATGATATAAAGCTCGATAATCATTCGTATTGGTATCAGATCCTTGGGCGACCTGGTTGGCACGTAACAACGCACCTTGGCACTCAGGCAAAGTAAATTCCACTATTCCACCGATAATACGTGACCAAGATTCAAAACTTGGCAATTCCCAGCCAGAAACCGGCGGTGGGCATCCCGCAGCAACCCAAAGTTGGGTTAAACGAAGCAACTGACTCAATAATTGGTGTCGTTGGCGCAATACTCGATGCTCTAAATTATCACCAAATTGGGTCTTTTTTGGTTTATTTAGCTCGCAAACCAATGAACGGCGAGCCATATCTGTATTCCATTGGGCTCCGTTCAGCGTGAGCGCCATAATCAGATTATTTTTTCTGTGTGATGACTCGCTACGACCTAAAATTCTCTGCGTACGTGCGGGAGAAGTTAGGAAAGCTTCTAGCTCTGATGAGGCTAGTTTACCGCGCAAATTATCTACGACAAAAAATCGATTGTTATCGAGTAGAGCTGTAAATAGCGCTTTTCGTGTTTCCTCCTCAGACTTAAACATTTGCGGACCTTGTGTGCCACACAGCTCTCCGGTATGTAAGGCAACAATTGTTTTTGGAATCAAACTCTTACCTGACCCCTGGCCGTTGAGCGCAGGAGCAGTAAAAATGTAGGCTGGCCGTGGACCTTCAATCATCGGGAGCAGCAGCGGCTCAAACAACATACCCCAAACAACAGCTAAGCCAACTTCAGGATCTTTAAAATTAAAATCTTTCCATAACTCGGATATGGCTGCGCGTGCGTAACCAGCCTCAACATCCGTAAGTAATGTTGGAATATCTGTAAATTGTACGTTACCCTTTTGATAATACCATTGTTTTGATTTCTCATCATATCCCGGTGTGATGAGCAGGGAACCGTCAGCACGAAGTGTTGGCGTTTCTACAATGTGATCTAGCTCGCGTAGCGTATTTTTTGCTGCAAAGTGTACAAGATCATCACAAATTCTTGCTGGTGGCTCACAAGGACGTAACTTACCCTTCAGTGTACATTTACAGAAGGAAATATAACGACCAAGCAAGCCCGCTGCGAGCTGTGGCGATGAAACTACTGTTTTATCTAGGGAGCCGTATTCCGTTTCTCGCACAAATATAATACATTGGTTAGACGTTTGCAGGAATAAATTATGTTTAAGTGCCTCTGTTAAGATCCACCAGGCATACTTAATCAACTTAGGCCAGTCACGATCGACCATAAGTATCGGATATTCATCGAGTTTTAAACGTTCTCGAATATAATCGCCGACCACTTCTTTCAAAGAGTCGATACCTACGGGATCGCCTCCAGGTGCGCCGCCGCCAAGCCAAACCGCAGACCCATCGTCAAGAAATGAAATTGTGACAAAACGTCCTACTAAAATTTGACGTAACTTTAATTCACATCGAGAAAGATACTCGTTTTTTCCGTCAGCATGATTTGCGGCAATTGCTGCACCTGGGATTCGAGTTAAAATTTCAATAAGCCAAAATCCAGGTGGATCTGCTACATGCAATTCATGCGGGACCTCTAAAACCATTGAAGCACGTGTACTTACGATATGGATCGCATGCTCGTTTAGAATGCCTTTGACGAGTTCCACGCGTTCAATTTTATCTTTTTCGAGTCCTTCTGCTAGAGAAGTCCGTGGGCGTGCGATCTTAGTCACAGCTCCATCTGCCATCGCTGCGATAGCTGAACTATCATAAAAAATGATAGCGTTACCAACAATATCAACAACTTTGCCACGCAAAGCGTTTAGCGTTTGCAGTGTATATTCCCGTTCTTCGGGAGTTAAGGCGTTGGAATTATTTGGACGCGGACAAATCGCTGCGATTGCATCCCAAGAAGAATCGCAAGGTGAAATGCACTTAATAAATGCAAACCCACCTTTTGCTGTATTTATGTATAAATTTAGTAGCTCAGCCGTCTCCCAGACAGCGTGTGAAAAACGGTAATCGAGCATAATTTCGCTTTAACGGCGTGCAGTAACAATGTCAAGCAGCCGCTTGTAAAAACTGTCGGGATCATATCCTTGGAGTCCAGCACTTTGACCGTCATTCACTTCAATTAACCGCCAAACGCCGTCCGCGCGTTTTCCAACATCCAAACAAACAAAATTAGCTCTACTTCTTTTCACGAGGTCAGCGCTAAACGCTGTAGCCTCAGCCCGCCAAGCTTCAAGATCTTTTAATGCTCTAAGCTCATAAACTTCAAGCAGTGGTTCCCAATAAAACTGGGTACAAATATGTTCGCCATAAGCCCAAAAGGTACGCCATTCGTTAATCACTGGCGGATAGCCAATAAGAGGCTCGTCAATTGGGATTTTTTGAAACTCTTCCCATTCACGATAAGTGTATTCGGGTAATTGTGCATACTCAACCGAGTCGCAAAAATTACGTGTAATCTGATAAACATCCGCAGGAGTCGGAATGAACATACGTTCATTAAACGAGCTTTTCGCTGATTTTGCTGTGCCTCGTACACAAATCGGAAATTTTAATCTACCTACATCTTGCGATGTTTTTGGCGTTACATCATTATATTCAATAGACCAGTCTTGGATATAACGACACCATTCTGTGGCTAATTTGTCATTGATCGTTGTCACCCCACGGGCTTGAATGTCAAGGAAAAACTCATGGAGTAATGGTACAGTTGAATATCGAGGCACACAAAATGTGTTTTCTGGCACCTGATTTCGATGTAACGCTAATTGCCAACCGGCACGCTGTGCAGCGTCCCATTCTAGCTTAGCTGATTTAGCTTGAGTGCCTAGAGCACCAGGAGTACGACCTAAAATCCACATATTAAGTATAATATACGAGAAAACGCAGAACGTCAAATAATAAGTTTGTAGGGGGTGTAGGGAGTGGGGGAGGTGGTTAGCTTGCTCACCGTGCTTTTGGCACTATAATAATTGGGGAAAAACATTAGTCATTTATTAACCAAATAATTAGAAGTTAATATAATATAAAGGATAACCCGGATAGGCGAGGGTTTTGCCAAACGAGAAGCGAGTACTTTTTGCGCTTTAGGCTTCCGTTATTACTCCCACCCCCTACACCCCCTACCAACATAAAAATTTGACGAAAAAACCAAACGTGTCTATTGTTAAGCTTAGAATGTGGAAATTATTATTTGTTGTTTTTTTACTTGGTTTTGGCCGGTGTGACGATAAACCACCAAGGTTTCCGTTAACTTGTAAAACACAAGTTTTACGCGGGGAGCTTGGTACGAGCCAACTTGTTCCGGCTGACTGGTGTGATAACGTAGACCCAGAAGCTGTAGGTGAAATAAATTTTGTTAATTCAGTATACACACGGATAAAGTCACGAGCTGTTAATTTCTCCTGGGAGCGAGAAGGCACTATCCGAATTGATTTTAATGATCTTCACTTAGGGCCTGAAGAAGGATATTACCAGATACAAACGCTAACAGAGGATTTCTATGGTGCTTATGAAGCTCGTATATTCACAAAACTTCTCGTTAACGCGGATCATGGTGATGTTCGTGTTTATGCAGAGAGCGGTGAGGTATCTGCTTTATGCACTCGGGCAAATTGTGCTTATGAGTTTGAGTTGGGGGGCAATGTTGTGTTAGAGGTTCAAAATCCAGAGCGCGGACATTTTAAGGAGTGGGTTAGCGATCTTACTGCTGGAGGCTCTTCTGATTGTTCAGGCTCAAATCCAACAATTGTTTTGAGTGTTAATAGCTCAACTCATTGTACCGCAATTTTTGAACCTTCTGTTGCACCTGAATATACCTTTACACTCGATATTCGAGGCCAAGGTAATGGTAATGTTAGTATTTCTAGAAATGGCCAGCAGATCGCAGATTGTACATCAGGCGTATGTGTGCAGACATTATCGGCAGGTGATGTCATTCAGTTAGCACCTTCTGCCAACGTACGTTGGGATGGAGAACATGCCTATTTATGTGAGCCTCTATCTTTTGTTCTTACACAAAATGTCCATTGTACCGCCATTTTTGACCTGGGTTGCAACGACGTTATACGGGCACCCGAATTTGAGCTATGGCAAGACGGCATAAAAATTGAGCCGTCCAACGACCTTCTTGAAGTTTCAAGCTTGGCGCCGGTGGAAATTCGCGTCATCAACGTAGATTCTGCTCAAGAATCTATTTATCATTGGGCTGATGCAACGACTAGCATCCGATCTTGGAATCGTTTAAGAGGTGATTTAATTGATATTTGTGCTGATTTACGTGAATATAGCGTAATCGCACTACGTGTTACTGCTTGTGGTCAACAGGCTATCACTCATTTTAGGCTGCACTGTCTGTGAGGAAATTACTTGGGTTAACTGAGAAACAGGCAAAACTTCTTTTTAATATACTTGACGGCGCTATGGACGCAGGTGCAGGCGGGCTTGGATTTTCCAAAGAAGAAAACAAAGAATTATTGGAAATTGACAGGCAATTGTTCAGAATCAAGCAAGAATTTGAAGAGCAGCGTAAAATGCAAGATGCGTTGGAGGCCCCGATGAAAGCAAAGAAGCTCGATTGCAAAGTCAGGCAAGCATCTACGTAGACGGCATTAATCGCCGGTACGAGGCTTGGGTACCTCGCGGGATGGTGGATGGCGACATCGGACCAGAGTTGCAGCCGGGGCTGCTGCATGTTCGCGTAGTTCGTCACGATCTCTCTAAGAAGAAGGTGCTTGTCGAATTTCCAAGTGAAGTCGTCACCGGCGGGCGGCGTATCTGGGTTTCAAAAACCAAGGTCAGAGGATAAGCATGCAATATAAGCAGTATACGGGACCAATTAAGCTTGCCGTTGGGCAGCGCTGGAAATTCCAGGATGGTGGGGCTGGTGACATAATTTGTCGTATTGACGCAATCGAAAGTGCAGACGATGTTAAATGGCATCGTTGGCGAGTCGGCCCTTTCATAATTGAGGCTGAAGACTTTTTAGTGTTCATAACAGAGTTCAAAAATGGCACACAAGAAAAGTATATGAAAACACATGGCGCGCTTTGTGACGAATTAGAGTTAAATAAATGGACAGAATTATCCAGCGCAGAATAAGCGATTTAAGCTCTTCAAAGCCTTTAGAACGTACGCTTGAGCGGATTTTTGGCTGGAAAACTTTACCTCAAGAATTAAAACTTTGGGATCTTGAGTGCCAAGCATATGTTGCGGCCCGATATTTGCGGACAAAAAACCTTCGAAGACTATTCAAACATCATAGAGAACAGCACAAATCAATGAGGACGAGACGCGGAGGCTCAGACGTACTTCGCGTCCATCCTCGATTGTGGAGCATTTTAGAGCGCCTGCGGGCCCATCGCACTAAAGCTGTCGAGGACGTACGAATGTTGGCTGGAGATGGCCAAGCACGCGGAGATCGTGCTTACGGTTGGATTGGTAGCCACTAGCAACTGTTTGCATCGTAACGAGCCTCCCAGCGCTCCGCCCGGCGCAGCGCACGCTCTCGTAGCACAGCAATGCGCTTTCCGGTTTTGTAGCTACGGCCACGACCGTAGGCCCTTTCACAATTGATTCGTTTGCTCACCATGCACAGACATTAGCGCAGCTCGATGTCCATTGCAAGCGAAAAAGTGGCCAGAAGGTCAAGGCGTGGGGGGGGCTGAATTGCTAGCCCTTGCTCGCCTCGGGTTCGGGCGCTACTTGAATTAACCATTGATATGCAATTTTCAACTGAAATTGAGCTTGCTTCTGCTGAGCGTTTTCCTCAATAGAGGCGCTTGGCCAAAACACACATGGGATAATTTGCCCTAAGTAAAGCGCCTGCTCATCTCGGATAAGTTTGGCTCGCTCAGCAAGCTGCATTCCAATGTTTTCAGCAAGTGCAAAAAACTCTTCCTGCTGAACCCATTCAGGTGCATCAAAACTTAAAATGGTGACAGCCGCCTGTAATTGCCAGCGCTGCGGATCGAAACGCCAAAGATTTTTACGAAAACCTTTTAAGCGCCATAGAGCTGACCCAGGTAATTGCCAGCAAGAAAAATCAGGATAAAACTTACTGTCGCACTCAAAAGCACGCAGAATACCATGAGGCTCCTGTGAAAAGTTTTGATAGCTTTTGTCAAGTTCCTTCAGCGTAAGGATTGAACAATAATCATTTACATTCATGGAATGGCCCCATAGCGTCCTTCTAAATACATTTTTGCCACATCTTCATTTTTGCAGCTCTTGTAGTTTGACAATGGGTAGAGGTCGCTGCCTAGTCCATCTTTCTCTACCAACCAAATTTGGTCTCGTTGTAAAACATCGAATAACTGTATACAACGGCTTGTAAAAATAATTTGTGCCTCGTGTGGATTTACGTCTGGATGGGTCAACAACTCAAGTAATTTAATTACGCTATTCGGATGTAACTCATCGCCAAAATCGTCAATAAATACTGGATCGCCGGTTTGCAATCGTGGCCAGAGAGTCATGGCAAATTGCCATAATAATTTAACGCTGCGGGAATCAGTGTTAACGGACGTTCCGATGTTATCTCGAATGACATACTTAGTCTTCATGTCTACATCAGTAATTGAGCAGTCAACAATCTGTAGTACACGGAGCAAAAAATCATAACTCGATGACTCAACAACAGGCCCGAGTAATTTAGTTAGACTATCCCAAATCTTTTCAAGAATTGGGTGGCCCATCAAGGCGCCCATCGTTAAAATAAGCTTTTTATTTTTTACGCAGGCTGCAAATTTTTTCATCCCTTTGCCGCCTACAAAACACTTGTCACGAAAAAAAATAGTGCGTTTGCGACCTTTCGGCCAGGTCCAAAGCCATTCTTCAATAACCTCGTCACAAGTTCGATGGCTTAGACCTGAGAGTACAAAACCATATTCATACATTACGCCGTCAAGCATAAATGTAAGAATGAATATTGAATCTTTTGGTTCAGTATTTTTAGCCCGAGGCTCAAAACCATCGCGGAATGGAATTTCCCGATTATTTAAACATCCTAACATATAAGAAAAAGCGTGAATTACGTTTGTTTTGCCGCCAGCATTTTGGCCAAAAATGCCGATTGCTGGGAGCAACACCGCTTTAGGATGTGGCGTTCGAAATTTACTCGTCTGAAGTGATAAAACCTGTTCGGAATTAAACGATCGGTAATTTTCAAACCGAAATTCTACAATTTTCACAGGCTAATCTCGTACCAATCTTCCGTTGGGCTCTCCAACGAAGTTGCAATAACTTGTTGATTATGCTCAACAAGTTCTGGGCTAATAAACTCGTCAATAATCAAAATTTTATCGACCAAGAATGTATTGAGCCCTTCGTTAAAAACCATCCGCTGTTGTCTCGTGCTGAGTTGATTGAACGTCAGCTCATAATGACCATTACGGACAAATTCGAAATGCATCACGCGGCTACCAGTACCATCGTGTTTAAATCGAATTTTGGCTAATCCGTCAAAATCAGCACTATTAGCTAATTTGCGTCGGAAGTCTACCATTTTTTCCGCATCATCTGAGATTCGCCCAAAGAGCCAAGAACAAAAATTCGTGCAGTCATACCTCAGATGATGATCTGTCTGGTTAATCCAGAGATGGGGCTCAGTATATGCCAATACTACGATTTTGCGCATCTCACGCACAAAATCAAATGAGGGCCCTTCAGTTTGCGATGAGACAACATTTTCTGGCGTAAGCATCGTCAACGCACTCATAGGAGTGGTCATCGGAATGCGTACCTCCGCTAAGTTTAGCCCTCTGCGAATTGAGCTTTCTTTAAGTTGGTCTGAGTACACAAAATGTGTACTCGGCGCACCATCTTTTTCACGGACATCAAGTTGTTCGTGCTCAATGATCGTTGAGTCTTTGAGTCGTTTTAACTCCAATTGATAGTGGAGTTTAAGCGAGTCCATACGGGCATGTAATTCGATGCGCATGAACTTGCTTCCTGCGTAGAAGTGCTCCGGTAGAAACACACCAGACACATCGGAACCGTCGAATAAATCGCGCAAACAATTAAACAGCTCGCATACAGCCGATTTACCTTTACCTGCGGCCCCGACAATAATAGAGCAATGAGGATCGAACTGAAACGATTGTTTCGCAAAACCCATGAAATTGACAACTCGGACATGCTCAAGATTAAACATGAATCTCTCCTGAGTTGATTTGATCCGCCAACGCTTTAGCGTCGCGTTGGGCTCGCTGAGAGGCGCTGCGTTCACCACCACTATAACATTTTTCCCACACACGCACAATTTTTAAGCACCCCCGCGCGCGGTCAGAGATCATTGTAGGAGCTGGGGCTCCCTCCTCCATCAGCATCACTGCCACCCGGTCATACTGACCCCGGCATTTACTGGGCATCGCTGCCCTAGAGACCTTTACCACGGCGCGAACTTTTTTGTCCATGTTCAAACAGTAGCGCAGGCACAAAATAAACGCAAGCTAAAAAATTTCGCTTGCAGTTGTTGCCATATGAGGTTACAGTTTGAGCATGAAGACCGAGCACTGGGTTGGACGTACACCAGATTTAATGCGCTCAATTCGGCAAGGTCGCTATTTTGTGCCCTCACAACAACGTGATTGGTCATGGAGTCAGAATCAAGTGCTCGATTTTGCTGACTCACTCTTGCGCGGCTGGCCTATCGGCAACTTCATTTTTGCGCGCTGTGGAGAGACAAGCGCGACACCACTGACTGAGTACAAGTCTGTGACGCCCGCAGAACAGTATGTAATTCTTGACGGGCGCCATAGGATGGAGAGCCTTTATAGACTAGCAGAGAGTCAAGAACCCCTGACGACTCAGGGGCTGATTGGCCAAGACCCAGCTTGGGAGTCTCTGCCTACGCCTGTTGTTGCTGATATTTTCGGCGCATTGCTGCATGGGACAAATCCGATGCGCACTTATATGGCGCGTATTCAAGCTTGCGCCGTGGATAAGGTATCCTACAAGTCTTTGACCGAAGACGAACTCGATCTGATTTCTGTGGTGGACGCAGCAGCAAATCGGGTAAGAGATGTACAACACACTGTAATGGTGTTGCATGGTCCACCAAGTGAATATGCAAAAGTTTTGCGTCGTTACGCCACGGCAGGTTCGCCGTGGACGGCTAAACAATTAAAGGAGCTGGAACAATATGAAACCATCGAATAAAGTATTGCAATATCTTGCCGCAGTAACAGCCATTTCCGCTGAGGAGCTTGACCAGATCAATTGGATGAGCCCAGTTGGGCGACTTTTGCTAAAGTTAGCTCACAAAGATAAAATTGATCAGCCGGAGGAAGTAAAGCAAGCGCGGTTGGCTTTTGCCAAAGAAAAACGTGACGCTCAGCATGCTAGGCGTGCGGCCCGCGCAAAAAAACAACAAACATGTTATGCCGCAGGTTATGCCAAGTAAACAAATCAACTTGTCTCTGGAACCAGAAGAGTTAAAGGCGTTGCATAAGTATTTGCAGGCGATGCTTATGTATTCTACGAATAGTTCAACCGTTTTAGACGAAGCTCGGGCCAAAATCGCGTGGGCTTATACAAAAGCTTTTCCACCAAAGGTCATTAAATGAAATTCCAGATACACTGCGCAGGATACAATGACGAGAGTGATGATGGCTACGTCAAAACTTTTAATGACGAAGCTTCAGCGCTTAATTTTGCCATTGGGCAACATATGGATGGGCGCTTTAAAGAATGTATACCAATCCCAACTTCACCAGAAGAGTTCAAAAAACGATTCTGGGATAGCCAAGAAATTGTGGATTATGAAACCCAAGACTTTGATTGGGTCTTAAATTACGATGGTGTTGCTTTTCATCAGCGCGTCGAAGAGGGTGTACAAGATTTGCTTCTGATCGAGCAGGCCAGATTGCAGCGCGCACGAGAACAAGACTTTCTAAAAAGAAAAG
>Ga0172372_10002070_pt1 | contig 30764 bp, 21 predicted proteins | sample LakKiv5m_2_FD_114544 | JGI IMG/M metagenome (GOLD analysis project Ga0172372, IMG submission 114544) | Freshwater microbial communities from Kabuno Bay, South-Kivu, Congo - kab_092012_9.5m | ecosystem: Environmental > Aquatic > Freshwater > Lake | place: Democratic Republic of the Congo...
TGACTGAGGCTAATGTGAAAAAATCATCTATTCCTGATAATGTAATTTTTCTTTCTACTCCATCGGTAGTTGTATATTTTATATCATATTCATATTTTGGTAAATTATCAAAATAATCAATAATTTTACTAAATTGTTTCTGCGTAAGAAGCATAATACTACTTATTTTATCTTCTTCTGTATAAGAAGATGCTTCCATTGTCTGATCTTTTCCATGAATATTTACCAAACATCTTGCTGTTAATTTTATCATATCATCATATGAAAAATCTTTCTTTTCAAAATCATCTATATCTGCATATGTTGGTGGTTTGAATTCAAAAATTAAATCATCTGATATTTTTACCTTATTGATATATGAATCTAGACCAGTTATTTTAATTTCATTTAAATTCAGATTTAAATCCACTCGTTCGTTAGTATCTGGACAAATAAATTTTGCATCTATAATTTCTCCTATAGATTTTGACCTTAACTGAATGTAAAAATAATCAAATTCATATGTTGGAAGTGATTCAATATTGATATCATAATAACATGATCTTAGAACATCTGTTATTCCAGAAATTATATCATTTCTTGTTCCAAGTTCTTGTGAAATTAATAATTTCTTTTCTTCTTTTACTAATATTGGTCTAAAATATACTAATTTATTATTTGTGGGTCTTTTAAATGAAAAACGTGGTAAGCTATCAATCAATGCTTTTTGAATCATAATTACATCAACCTATTATTGTGTGAACTTGCTGGAATTGCATCCGATAATTTATAATAACGATAACTAAAATTTACTGTAAAAATTGTATAACCTGAATTTTCAGAAGAAAATGATGTTGGAGTTATCAAAAGTGGATATGCATCAAAAAATTCAAAGGAACATTGAATATTAGCATCGAAACCACCCATTTGACCAGACGTTGGAAAATTATCTCTTGAATAAAATTCAAGTTGAATATTTCTAAGTCTTTTGGCTAAATTTTCTGGAAAAATATCTGAAGATTGTACACCAGAATTAATAGCATTATAAGGCATAACTGCATCCATCCATGTTTCAATATAACCGCGCTCTATCCAATCCTGAAATACTATGAAATTAATTGATAATTCATTATACTCTCTTCTTAAAGGAAGAGTAAATTCAGGACCATAATAGGAAAATGGCGTATTAATGAAGTTTCTACCAGGAAGCAAAATGCTATCAGGATATAAAATCATACTTGGTGAAGTTCCTCTGTTTGTTTCACCTGGAGAGATAGTCATCCTATAATGGGATGGATTTTGAACAAACTTACGACTTTCTACATAATTTTTATAGCCACTAATTGTTAGAGGCATTAGAATAAATCCTTTTCTGTAAGAATTTTAAATTTTATTCCATGATCTTTACAGAATTGATCTGCCGATTTCCATTTTTCGACATTAATGGCATATGTCATTGTTTCTGTTATCATGGTTTTCTTTGATTTTTTACCTTTTTCTGGTATTTTGGTTTGCTTTTCTGGTTTAATTTCGATCATAAGTGTATCGACTGTGCCATCAGCATTTTGCTTTTCTATTAAAAAATCTGGTATATAAAAATGTACCTGATTATCTACAGGAGAAAGATAAGGTATCTTTAAAGGTTCTGATGCCCAACCTATAATATTTTTATTTTCGTCCAAATACTTACAAAACTTTCTTTCCCACAAAGAACGACATGTTATATTTTCATGATTTCCTTTGTATTTGTTTTTATTTTTGGGAAAATATTTAGTTCTGTATGCCATAATATATATTTAGTATGGCAACATCAGATCCACTGAAATTCAATCCAAATATTATTTATCCAACAAGTAAGTTGGTAAATTCGAATGAGGAACAAAGAGATAAAACTATGTTTCTTAAGTTTTGCTGTAGAAAATGGGTTGACACCGTATCATCTGGAGCTGGTGTTTTTTCAAGTAATTATATTCAGGTGAATCCTACAGATCTTTATTCTGGCATGGATAATAGAATTAGTACAATATTTGTTCCTGTTCCTAAACAATTGGTCAGTTCAACTAATGTTAAATATACAGATGATACAACAACTTTAACTTCATTAAAATCATTAGGTATTGGAGCTATCGAATCGGTTACTGAATTTTTTGGAATAGGTAAGCTTTTTTCTTCTCAGACTGAAGGTAGAAGAGATATTGATAATACCCAAACTCTTTTTTCTAATGCAGAAAAAAGAAATTTTAATTTAAGTTTTACTTTATTAGCAACTACAACTAGTGAGGCAAGAGAAGTCGCGCTAATTGCTAATACTTTTCATGCATTAGCTTTACCAACAATTAAGGCTACAAGCTCTAGTACAGGTGGAGTAGCTTCGGGGGCTGCATCTGGAGCAGCGGTTGGAGCATCTATAGGCGTAGTATTTGCAGGAGTGGGTGCTGTACCTGGTGCTGGTATAGGTGCAGCAGCAGGAGCTGTAGGAAGTTTAATAAAAATTGATAAAGGGTATTCTCCACCACTTTGGAGGTTTGGAATAGGAATGGGACTTACTGGAAAGATAGATCCATCCTGGCTTGGTCAAACACAACTTTGTGTATTAAAAAGCGTAAGCATTAATACTGCTGCTGGTGGTAGCCCATATTCTATTCAGGACACTGGTAATATGCCAAAACCACTTCTTACAAGTTTTTCGTTATCATTCACTGAACTTGATCCAGTTTATCGTCTTGATGATGGAATAAATATAATATCTAAGAACTCAATCTAATGTATCTAGAAAAATTTCCATTACTTACTTATACATTTAATAATACTGATTATTCATTAGTAGATATTTTTAGAAGAGTTACTTTTAAACAAAGTACACTTGAAAATATTTCTGCTTTTTTTACATATTATGTTACTGATGACGATACTCCAGAAAATATTGCAACAAATTTTTATGGTGATTCTTCATTATGGTGGTTGGTTTTATTACCAAATAATATAATAAGCAATAATGAATTTCCAATATCAGAAAATTATCTGATTAAATTAATCGAAAATCAATATCCTGGAAAAATATTATTTTTTAATGAATATATGCCAGATTTAAAATCTGGTGACATCTTGGCTGGAGTTACATTAAATGCAGAGGAAACTGCTGTTGTAGAAACAAGTGAATCTGATTATGCAGTAATTAAAGATTATAATAAAACATTTAGATATGTTGTTGTAAACGATATAAATGGTACTTTAGAGGCCAATGATAAAGTAGGATTCTATAATAAAGATAGTGTTGAATTAAATCATGATTATATTTTAACATTTGGTGGTAATAATAAATTAAAATCGTGGGCTACTATTAGGCGTGTCATGACAGAAAAAGAAGCACCAATAGAGTTTCAAGATGCTAATTATAATTTTGTTTCACCATATAAAGTCAATAGTTCATATGATGCAAGTTCAACTGCAATAGGAATATACAATAATGATGATGATTTATCTGATGTAGAAACTATTAATAATACATCTTTATATAAATTTATGATATCATCAAATGACTCAAATGTTTCTTTTATTAAAAGTAATCAATCACAATTGATAAGAGACAATGAAAAATATAGATCAATAAAATTACTAAATCCTAAATTTGTATCATTAGTTGTAAATGAGATTATTTCTTTATTAAATTCGAATAATAAAACTATATCCATAACGGTGAATACATAATGTCAATAATTAATCTTGCATCTGTTGTTAGAAAAATTCAAATTATTAAGAATGATATTACTTTTGATATTTTACCATGGAATGGTGCTGTAGCAAATCCACTGGAAGAATTTAGATTTTTACAAGATATAAATTCTACAACTCTTGGTGGTCATCTTGTTATTAAAGATGCATTTAACTGGTCAGGTGATTTAAATCTTACAGGAACAGAAAAATTAATAGTTGAATTATTTTCTGATATAACTTATTCAAATACAAAAACAATAGAATTTAAAATATTTTCAATTCAACAAGTTACGAATACTGGAACAAATGTCAGTATGAATCAATTTGAATATTTTAATGCAATTAAGATTGATTTTTCAACTGACAATATATTATCAGAATCAACTGAATATGACATTTTAAATCTAGGTGATGATTTTGTTGGATATATTTCTATTAACGAATCAACAGATAATAATTTTATAGAAGAAACAGCAACATCTATTAGTAATTTACAAAATAAAAATGTTCCTGGATTAATCAATGAAGTTTTTAAAAAGTTTGGAATTGATGAATATGAAATTGAAGCATCACATAATGGTGTCTGGATTCGTGCCAATGAGCTTACATATCCTTGGGCAAAAAGTAAAGGTCAAGTAAGTCTTGAGCAATTACTTAAATATGTTACTTCATATACAGTTTCAAGAAATAATAAGAATGCGATCAATTATTTCTTATGGAGAGATATTGATGGTTATCATTTTAAATCTGTAGAAAAAATGATCGCAGATGCACCAGAGAATAAGAATTTTTATGTATTTACAAATGAAACAACTTATCCATTTGCTGTAAAAGCTGTATATGAAATGTCAGAAGCAAATATTTTGCAATTATCTGATAATAGTGTATTTCAATCTTTTTATGAAAAAATAACACCAAATTATGATGAGTATTATTTAGATTTCGTTGATAATAATCTATCTTTTAAGAGAGAAATAATCGATTTTAATTATCACCGAGATTATGAATCATGGACTCCTATTGAGACAAATAAAATATTACCAGATTCAGTTACAACTTCTGTATATTCTGAAAATGGTAAAAATATATCTCAAAGTCTAAGAACTGATGATGATGTATATGGATACTATGCAAATTCAAAATTAAACACACCATTTCCACAGAAGTGGGATCATATTGGAAAAACTGCTGATTCAAGATGGAATGATGTTGTATTCATACCTCAATATGATATGACAGAGTTAGATATACAAACATTCTATACAATTCATAAAAAGATTCGTGAGCCTTTACGAGCCAAACGAACAAAATATTCTTATTTGAAAAATTTAAAAAGAAAATGGGAAGTCTATAGATGTTCAGTGTGTTGTCTTTCCGATAGACTTGGTGGTATACAAGATGAATTAGATATAGCAAGAATTCGTGGAGTAACAAATCCACAAGATAGTCTTGAATTTAAATTATTATTCGGACCAACTGGAATATTTGGTGATCTTGGAGTAAATTATAAAGTTGCCGCAGCAGGATCATTTAGCGATATTTATAATTATAATTCTGAGATAAGTGTTAATAAAGGTATTACATTATCATATGATCTCAACAGTGCTCCATTTAATGAATCAATTTCTGATTTTTATAATATAAATCCGGATTTTTCAAATTATGAAAAACATATTTTTGAAAATGGATTTAAACAATATGATACTGAAGTTGCTATTTTTAATAAACGATTGACAATGATAAATGAATTTTTATCTAATGTTGAATCATATATTCAAGGAGCAAATCAATTTGTTACTGAAAACTTAGTTGATGATGAATTTGATCAATATAGTGCTTTTAATGGACCTTCAAAAATAGATCTAGATATGAAATTTCCAGATGGAAAGTGGTTAAGCAACAATATAGCATTAATTGCTTTTGATGAAGAGACTGGTGTATATAGTTTACCACAATCAGTATTTAACTGTTCAAAAGAAAAAATATTGTCTTCTGGTGGAAATTTTGCTTATACTTATAATTTTGATGAAGAATCACCAACAATTTACAGTTACGGTAATTTTTTTAATAATTTTGATTATTTTAATAAATTTACTGATTTTAATTTTAATCCTTTATTAGCAAATCCATACACTGATGCATATAATAAACTAATATCACATATTAATAATAAAAAAGCTTTTTGTGAAACTTGTGTAAATCCAGTTACATTAAAAGTATATCAAAGATTATTAACAAAACAAAAAACAGTTATAGAACAAAATATAAAATTAATTCAATTTATTAAAACTACATTACAAGAAAATTTTTATGATAAATGGAAACAAGCTAAAGAAGAATATTTAAATAGAAAAGCTTTTTTCATTTCTAAAGAAGAAAATAAAATAAAAAATATTGATGAAAATATTATTTCATCAAATTTATCTCTTTATAATATAAAATCAATACAACGAAAACCAATTCGTAATTCAAGATATGAAATCTTAGCAAGAAGTCGCGGTATATCTGATAATAAAATTGGAGAATATTTACATAAAATTTATTTCAATGACGAAACTGTAAATATTTCTGAAGAAGGTAATCATCCATATTATGATCAACAATATAAACAAAATCTAGGAAACTCATCCTTTCAAAGTTTACCTAATCCTAGTAGACTAAAATCAATATCAGATGTTTTGACTTCTAATAATCCACCACTTGGTCAATATGGTCCACCAGTAATAGGAAAACTAAGAGGTTTTATTGAAACATATGAAAATAATTATAGTAATCAATCTTTGACAGATATTGGTTTGGGTAATAGAGATTTAGATTATCAACAAAAATTTTTGAATGCTAATTTTGAAAATTTTGGCGATAGATATAATATTTTTAAAAGCAATTTACAAGATAAAAAACCACCAGTATTAAAAAGAGAAGAAATTGCTTCATATGTACGAATAGAATTTAAACAACCAATAGGAATTGAATCACTTTCTGATTTTCCAGAAGGATTTGTTAGAAATGCTGGATATGAATATTTTCTTCCTTATATTGTTTCATTAACAGCAGGACCAAATGGAAGACAGACAATTAATCAAAATATTGTTGTGATTGGTATGGATCCATATGGTTTTGATGTAGCCATGAAAAGAATTGCTGATTATAAACAAGATGGTGAATATTATTGGTGGTGGTCTGGATTAGATTCACCTCAAATGGATCTTTGGCCAGAAATTGCATTTGAAACAAAATATCCTTATTATACAAATTATGAAAATAATGAACCTAAATCTAATTCTTTTTATGGATTGAATGACGAACCAGATCCATTTTATTTGTTTGCTAATAATACATTTTTAATAAATGATGGAATATCTGAAACTAATGCTCTAAATACAACTGATGAATTCATATTAGATAAAAAGGTAAATATTAGTAAATTTTCTTATGGTATGCCAGAATATTTAGATTTTAAATATAGGTTTTTAAAAAATAGCAAATATAATAAAAATTTAAAAGATACTAATAATTGTTCATCATATTTTTTAAATAGCAATAGAGTAACAAAAGCTTGTAGAAATTGGTGGTCATTTCATATTCCTTCAAATATTATGATCATTCCTTTGTTTAAAGATATATTTTTATCAAGTTTACCTATTAATTTAAAAAATTATGAAAATATTACTACAGCAAATACTACTACTGATTATGGTTATTTTAATAATTTTTATGATTCAATTGTCAATAGAAACAGATCATCAACTAATGATGAGTCACTTCAATTTGATAAAAATTATGACTTTTCAGAAATATTAGACACATTAAATTCTGAAAATATTAATTTATTCTATGATAATACAAATCAATATGAAACTGTAAGTGTATTTAAAAATAACGATACTTTTAAACAAATACATCCTGAAATAAAAGCTTATTTTAAAGAAATTACAAACTGGTGGTTATCTGGTGATCATATAATTTATAGACCTGGACTTTTAACTGAAGATGTCTGGAAATATGACTTATCTGGTTATACCGAATATGGTATGGTTTTCCCTCCAGTAAAACAAAATCACGGAGATGTGTTTGATAATAATTTTGCTGCTCAGTTTGTAGTATTTGCAAAAACAACAGATATTTGTACAAAAAATAATTTAAAATGCATTAATCCCGGTGGATTCGTAACAACATCTGGATGCACCGCAGGCAATCCATATTGTAATTGTCCTGCACAAAATCGTAAGCCAACAAAGGCAGAGCCATCATATCTTGAAATTTATAAATTAGAACAAGAAATGAAAGAATGTACTCTGATTACAGAACATCTTGGTGAAGAATGGCTTGGATGTGTGTGGTCAAATCCAGAAAGTACATCCAGTTGTAATTGTCCTGAAGTGGGTGATAAGTTCATGGATTATCTTGAGTACAATCGAACTTACGCCACATTCTGGAATACCCCAGCAAAGACTCCATTATTAAGAAATGCTCAGATTAATTTGCTGTTTAGCACTAAACTTCATATTAAAGTTCAGGCCAATCCTTCACTTAAGATCGGAGATATAGTAGCCATAATACAACCAAACACTGTACCAGATGGTCCGAATCCACATAGAAGATTTACTGGAAAATATCTGGTTACTTCTATAAACTATGTTTTCAATGGAAATGCTGTTGATTACTATGAATTAGTATTAAATAGGGACAGTTCATTCTTTGATCCAAATAAAGGTTCAGAACCACTTGTTACTCAATAATAAATAAAATATATGGTAATACAAAAAAATCTTTATTCAGATTTAAATTTTTTTATTAGTAAAAATCCATTTACTAATGATTTTGCCATACGTAAAGATCATAATGCGATTAAACAATCAATTAAGAATATTGTGTTAACAAATTTTGGTGAAAGACCATTTTTAAGAAATTTTGGAAGTGATATATACAATTCAGTATTCGAACACCCCGAACTTATACAATTTTATGTTGATGAAAGCTTAAGAATAGCAATCAATAAATTTGAACCCCGTATAGCACTTATTGATATTGTTTACACTACTTTAGAAAATACATTAAGTATTGATATTTCGTATTCAATAACATCATTAAATGTACAAGATACCTTTAATATAGAAATAGCGAGAACAAGATAATGTCGAATAATATTAATTTAGGTTCTATTAACTATGAACAAATTAAGAGCAGTCTTACTGAATTTTTAAAGACTCAAGATACTTTAAAGGATTATAACTTTGAAGGTTCTGTTTTGCAGTCAATTGTAAGTCTATTAAGTTATAATACAATGTATTATGCCTTCTATTCAAATATGCTTGCGAATGAAATGTTTTTAGACACAGCACAACGTGAAGAATCTATAGTTTCATTATTAAAACCACTTGGTATTACCGTACCAACAAAAACTTCGGCAAGAGCAAAGATAAAAATGGGTGGTTCTCCAACAATTCCTCAGTTTGCTAAATTTTCAGGAAAAAATGATTCGGGTATAATATATAATTTTTATACTTTACAAGATTATGCTGCGGACGTAAATGCTGATGATTTTATTGATAACATTGTTATCGTTGAAGGTCGTCAATTAATAAAGCATAAAATAGTAACTAATTTGATTGATTATATAAATCAAACTTATTTTGTTGCAGATAATACAATTGATATTTCTACCCTTATTGTAGAAATTGATACTGGTGATGGTGTATGGAGACAATGGAATTTACTTGATAATATTGGCGATTCTACTGAAAATCTAAGTCAAAATTGTTATTTTGTTGAAAGATTTGAAACTGGATTTGAAATTCAATTTGGAAAAGAAAATTCATTAGGAAACGAAGTATTAGATTCTTATAATACAAGAATAAGTTATTTGACATCTAATGGATCAGCAGCAAACAATATTGTTAATTTTGAATATGAAATACCAGGAAATACAATAGAATTGGTTGAAACCGCAGCTGGAGGATTAAATAGTCCTGATGTTGATTATTTAAAATTCATTGGTCCTAAATTTTTTGCTGCCCAAAATAGAGCAATTACCAAAAATGATTTTTTAGCTATATCTACTGTATATTTAAGAAATAAAGGATATGATGTAACTAAAGATAATTTTTCTATTTTTGGTGGAGATGAATTATTTCCTCCAAAATACGGACGAGTTTTTATTGCAACTGATGTAATTGCGACCTCAGATATTCTTGATTTGATTTCATATTTGAAAACCAAATGTGCAATTACAATTCTACCCGAATATGTTGAATCAACATCAGATAATTTAACATATGATGTTCAATTAAAATTCAATGATATTGGAACAATTGAAAAACAAAAAACTATTGCAAATATTAAAAATTATTTAATTAGAAATTATTCGATAGTAAGTAAATATAATATTAATTTTGATACTGATGAAATAAACAATAATATATTGAGTAATTTTTCGAATGTAAGATCAGTTAATATTATTTTAAATTATAATAAAACTTATACAGATGCTTCTATAAATGGTGTGAATATAAATCTAGAAAATGAATTTAATATTCAAGTTGGAACTTCAAAATCCGTAGTTGTTCCATTTTTAGACAAAATAGGTAAGACAATTGATCTACGTGCTTCATTGGTAAGTTCAAGTGAGCTAGATTCACTTGTTAATCTTAAAACTTATGTATTAAATGCAGATGGTAATTATAAATTAAATTCAAATTTAAACTATGGTAAAATAAATGTAAAACGTGGTATTCTTCAAATTAATGATATAGCATCACAAAATATAAAAGTTAATCTTGACTTTATTAATAGAAAATTTACTACAAGTCAAAATGTAAAGTATACAATATTACCAAATAGAGTAATTGAGATTGATGCATGATCCCAATTTATTTACAAAACACAATTTTAAATAATAATCATGCTGTCAATAATTTAATAGAGTTATTGACAGAGGAAATATTAACCACACAAAATAAATCAACATCTGCATCAAATATTCTTAAAAATGATCAAAGATTCAATACAAATAATTTAGAAACTTGTGGGACTCTTTTTGATATTACTAAATTTATTCCACTTTGGATAATAAAAGAAAAAGAAGAACGTGAAAATGGTGGTGAATCAGTACTTACAATTTATGATTTTTTACAAAAATATTATGATTGGTTGTATTGTGATAATTTTACTGGTGCTCAGTATGGTCTTTCCAAGAATATATTGGATCTTATAGATGTCAGAAAAACAAAAGAAAATTTAATAAAAAATCTATATTCTGTTTATGGAGAATCATTGACTGGTATTTTTGATTCAGATTCACTAGATGTTGGTCGAACAGAATTAGAAAAATTCTTTATTGGTATACGTAAGAATTTTTATCATAGAAAAGGTACTGAAGATGGTATAAGAAAATTACTGACCACTTTATTTGTAATTGATAAAGCTGATATTGAAATAGAAATACCAAAACAATTTATTTTACGACTTAATGGTGGTAAATTTGCAGATTCAAACTTCACATTTAGAACTGGAACCGGAGACACTGGTGGATATCTTGAAAAGGGTGATCTATCTGGTAGTTATCTAAATTTTTCGAGATTGCATGATACCAATTGGTATCATGATTTCTCTTATTTAGTATTTGTTGGTCCTAATTATAATGACAATGATGATTTAGAAGAAGTTTATAGAAAGAGTAATCATCCGGCTGGTACTCATTTAATATTTGGAAAGCAATTGTCTGATTTTCAACCATCAGAACCTGATGATGAAAGCGGTACAGTATGTGAATATCCAATGTTAGCAAATTATGCTCCATATAAATTGAATATAACCTATGCCGCATTGGGATCAATTAATGGATTGTCTTTCTATGGTATTACTTCTTGTGTTGGTTGTTGTGGGGCAAGTTTTTCTGGATTTACTGGTCCGACTCATAGATTTCCAAACTGGAATCAATTAATTACTGAAGACAGTTTTGGTAATATAAATATACAAGATTTTATTATTTTATGTTATGCTGATGGAATCACTAGCCCAAATGAAAATCTAACCTGTACTGGTTGTAACTAATGCTTAAAAGATCTAAAGACATTCAATCATATATCTCTTCTATAGGAGTAACTGAACATCTTCATGTTTTTGTAGGTCAATCAGACAGCACTGCTGAAAATACATCAACTACATCCACAATTGATTTGTGGAGAGACATGGCATTCAGTAAAAAAGTAAGCAAAGCTGATGTCATAGGTGTAATTAATAATATACCTTGGACTTCAGGTAATGTATATTTTCCATGGAAATCGAATAAATTAAATACTGGTTCGTATTATACATGGAATAAAGAAAATGGAAATGTTTATCTTTGTATTCAAAATAATACTTATAATCGTATAGATCGTGAAGGTCAAAATGCATCCACATATATTCCAAATCATGCATATGGGATACAATCTTATCCAGATGGATATTCTTGGCTTCCAATCTATAGAATTACTGGAGATTTATTAAGATTTGTTAAGACAGAGTGGATTCCAGTTATTTCATTTGAAACTTTTGAAGAACAAACATTTACTACTGAATTTATAGCACAGACTGAATTTTGCTCAAATAATGTTAATGCTACTGGTTCATGTGCCTTGTATTTTAAAGAAGACAATCAGTTGCCAATATCTGGTATAAGTTTTGAGACAAATAGTAGTGGTGATTTATATACATCATTTACTAGTGAATGCTCTGAATGTTATACTCTTTTTAATAATAATCCTAAATTCTATAGTAAGTTTTATCAAACAGGAACGAGTGTTGATTCAACTTATATAATTGAAGATAAATTTGATTTAATTGGTAGATTGATAAGTGAAAATAAATTACCAGCTTCATCACCATATTATGCTTTATATGAAATTGCAAATAATGGACCAGATGATGGTGCATTAATTTCAGCACAGTTAAATCTATCTGGTATTACAACAAATGATTTAGTGGTTACTATAGCAAATCCAGAAATAACCATCACATCTGCCACTGGTTATAATGCCAGAATAAGATTTTTAACATATACTAATATTGATGGTAAATTTATAATAGAAGGTGTAGAAATATTAGATGGTGGGTCTAATTATAAAGATGTATCATTAAGTATTAATTCATCTATATTTGATAATAATGGAATAGTTGATATAATTTTAGCTTCTATTAATATTAATTATGATAATATTGATGGATTAAATGTTGATCCATATGATGTATTAAATTGTAATAATGTTATGGTAGATGCTAGACTTGATACAAATGAGTTATATACTAGTTCAATTCCATTACCAGAAATAATAAATCTTTTTGGTCTTGTATCTAATCCATTAGAGGAACTTCCAACAGGTGAAGTAGTCATTTCTGGTTCTGAGTTATCACCATATAATAGTAAATATAAATCTGGCGGTTCTACAATTTCAATTTATTATCCTGGAGATGATTCATTTGGTTCACCAACTGTTTTACCAAGTAAAGGTACTGGAAACGCGATAACAACAACTGGTTCTGCAATAAATACTATTAGAATTTTACAAAATGTTACAAATGATCCGACATACTTAGTAGGATATCCATCACTACCATATGAATCTATTGTTACTTTGAGTGGAATAGATTATTCAAATTTGACTGGATTAACAAATTTTACTGATACAAATGGTAATGAATTTATAGTAAATACTATAATTTCTAAACCATCATTCAAACAATATTCTGGTAAAGTATTACAAACTAAAAAAACATCAAGGGATCTTAAATTAACAACTACATCTGGTTCTTTGTCTAGAATAATTAGAATAAATATGATTAAGGGATTATAATGGCAAACGATTTATTTGGAGATATCGCAAATCCAACCTCGCTGAGTAGAAAACCATTCTATTCAAGATTTACTTCTTTTGAAAATACAGAAGATAATTATATTTTAATTGGATTTACTCCAGGTTTGGCATTACAAGCTGCTGAATTAAATGAATTGCAGGATATTTATCATAAAATTGATAAACTCAGTAATACAATGATGTCTAATTGGACATTATATGCTTTACAAAATATAAATGATGTAGATAATTTTACAGGTATTATTTGGGATGGTACTGTTCCAATAAGTCCGGATATGATTACTGTAAATGGTAGTATTATTACTTTTGCTTCTGGATGGTATTATTATAATCATTCAAGTGGTGTTAATTATTGGATACACTCTCCAATTAATAGAACATATGATACTTCATTAGATTCGGAAACTGGATTTATCGGATTTACTATTACAACTAATGATATTTTTGCATCGTCTGATGATCGTTTATATGATAATTCATCTGGAAATGTAAACACAAATAGTCCTGGTGCTTACAGAATAGATCATTCAATAGCAAGTTCAACATTTAATCAAAATGGTGTTGGAGATATTAAAATAATAGTACAAAAAACAAATAATACATTTACATATCCAAATGGAATGCCAATTTAATAAAGGTAAAAGATGCCAGTTACAAATAATACATACACAATCACAACACTAGGAGCCACGGCTACTTTTTATGATTGGTTTAATAAAGAAAATAATGATATTATTGCTAAATTAAATCTACTCAAGGTATATGGAGCAACTAGTGGTGATGGTGTACTCGCATCTACAGATACAAGTGGTCAATTAACACTTTCAATAGGTGGTACATCTGGAATTATTCAATCACCATTAACATTTAATAATACGATTACATTTAATGGCACTGTAAATATACCAAGTGTAAATCTTCAGGTAAGTGGTATTACAAGTGGAACCGATGGATATACATTTGGTACACCAGTAAGAATTTATCTTGATTCTTCTACACAAATTATTGGGTATACTGCTGCAAAGGCAAATAATCCAGAAAATGCTGAAGTTCTAGGTTTACTATCATCAAGAGGAACATCATATTCAAATATAGTAATTTCAGGAAAAATTTCAGGAGATTTTTCAGGAATCTATACTCAAGGTTTAAGTGCTGGTTGTATTTACTTCTTGGATAGCAATACTGCTGGAAAAATTGACGATGATGAACCCCAAACCACAGGAACTGTATCTAAACCACTTTTAATGGGTTTAACACTCACTGAAGGCGTTGTGTTAAGTTATCGTGGTAATTATCTAAATTATGACACAACCAGTTACGGATCTTCAGGATCAAATCAAATTGTATTTTCAATTAATACATCAACTTATACAACAGCAAATTCTGAAATATTATTAGGAGATGTGCTTTCTTATAATGAAACATATGCAGAAACTGTAGAAAATTTAGGTAATGATGGTGGAAATAGAAAAAATTATGGTGGATGGTTCCACTCAAGAGCTGGTGGAGATGAAGAAATTTATATTGTTGGAGTAGTAATTGAAAAAATTTCAGTAGGTGGTTATCTTTATATAACTCTTCAATTATCTGGATATACTGAAGTATTTTCACAAAATGGATTAATATTTCTTACTGATACATTTGATTTAAACAATAGAAATGCTGATCCACAACTTGTAAGTGGATCAAGTCAAATTGAAAATCTTCCATTGATTGCAATTAATTATGATTTCCCATCTGGTTATTCAATTATTGATATTCAGAAAACCATCACAACTTCATCAGGAAATAGTTTACGAACATCATCAAGTTCAGGAAGCCAAAATTATCTTGTAAATGGCAATTTTGAAGTTTGGCAGCGTTCAAATACAGGAAGAGATACTTCTTATACTTCTATTGGAAGTCTTGCATTTGCTGACATGTGGAGAAGACATGATGGTATTACTGGTGGTACTTCATTCAAGAATTATTATATAACAAAACAATCATTTGCAGATTACCAGGTTGATGTTGAAGGAAGTCCAAATTTTTATATTGATATTAAAGCACTTGGTTCTTCAGCAGCATCATATCCTGGTATAACACAATCGTCATATCCAGGATTTACATTCTATGATCATTTGATGGTGGGACATGTTGTACCTGATGCTAAATTCTTTGATGATAAAAATATTTCAGTAAGTTTTTATGCAAAGACTTCGCATTCAAATTACAATAATGTTGCTATTTATTTGGCTCGTTATAATGGTACAACTCTATTAGATTATAAAGTAATAGGAACGGCATCACTTACAACTAACTGGAATCGTTACGACTTTACAACATATATTGATAATACTCCATCAGGTGGAGCATTAAGTAATGATTATTCAGAAGTTGGAATTGATCTTATCCCTCTTATAACACAAGCAAACGAAGCATCAGAATCATTATCAACAAATGTTTATGTTTCAGTAGCATCATTCAACGCTTCTAGTGGTATTTCATCAATTAAGCATCATTCATTTGATCCATATGGTAAACAATTACAATATTGTCAACAATATTATTATTCAACATATGCAAGAGAAGAAAGAATTGGCACTCCAACTTTAGCCTCAACATTTGTATCATCTGAAACTACACCATATTTGGTAACAATACCAAATTATGCATCAGTAATACACGAACTTCCTATTCATATGCGTATTACACCAAGCGTTTCGATTTATTCCCCATATAGCGGTTCAACAAGTGAAGGATATAATCAATCCGCTCAACGTGAATTGAGATATACAAATGGAACTGTTGGATATAATAGTGCCATTCGAAGTGCTGATGGTTCAACTGCAATATCAGCCACACCGAGAATAAATAATATTAAAATAAGTTTATTGAATGGTTATGTGCCATATGATCAAGTTTATTATCACTTTATAGCAGACGCAGATTACCCAATCTAAGGAATAATTCATGCCATCCTCTACTAGTTCAAATATACGAGCATCTAATACTGTAGTTAAGTTATCATCAGAAGGTGGTAATAGACTAATGGTACAGATTGCTTCTGCTCAAATTGCTCCTCCTGGATTATCTGCTGGAGATGTAATTTTCTATAGTGGTGCATCTGCATATTATAAACGATCAAAAGCCGATGATCCGGCAACAGCAGAAGTATTTGGCATTGTAGAAACAGTAGATGTTTCTGGAAATGCAAATGTCGTGCTATATGGATCTATTGGTTTGACAGGATTTATTGACGTAGATGATGGTGGTGCTGGAGGTCATGATATTTACTTTTTAAGTGGAAATACTGCTGGAAAATTAGAGTCATTGGCTCCAACAATCCAAGATCACATAGTTAAACCCGTATATCAAGTAGCTCCTCATGGAAATTTTACAGGAACGGTTGTAAATTATATCGGTTATAAAGTACCAGTAAGTGACTCATAATGGGATCTACAGGAAGCAGTTATGTTTATTCTTTAGATATAGAATCCTATAGAAGAGGATTAACTGGTCCTACTGGACCAAGAGGTTTAACTGGACCAATTGGAGCCACTGGTAAAGGTATTACAGGAGCAACAGGTAATCCTGGTGCAAGTCTTACTAATATAACAATAGCTCAAGATAAATCTTTTATATTTCATTATAGTGATAATACAACTATATCATCATCTGAGGCGATTATAGGCGCAGATGGTTATTCAAAAATTAAATTAACTGGTATCAGCCTTGCTAATTTTAGTCCTTTAAGTGGTTCTCTAACTGATCAAACTTACGATACTGAATTTCCTGTTGATACACTAATATTTAAAGGTTTATCTTCTGCAAGTTCTCCATATGTAAGAGTAAATTATATTGATGATAATAGAATCAGAATAGATTTTGATGCGATAAATATTGGCTTTATTGGTATAAGTGGTGGAACATTAGGAAATATATTACAAAATCTACCAGGTCAAAATCAGGCTGGTATTACATCAACAAACTACGATGAAACTGAAAAATCAGTTCTTATTCAACATAAGAATATTCAAGAAAGTCTTGTAATATGTAAACCAACAGTGGTTAATTCTTCATTAGTTTATTGGAAAATAGACTCATCACTTGGTTCAGTATTTCATATTAATCCATATACTACTACATTGAATACTAATAATGAAATAAATGGTTATGTATTCTTTATTAAAGAACCACCAGTTGGAACTTTATCAAAAGGACTTGTTGTTCAATTTCCTGATACATTTGTTTTAAATTCAAATAAAATTTATTATGTATTGTATGACGATGATACAGATATAGATTCCGGTATTACATTTGGTGATAATTTCTTTAATCGTTTTGATGTAGCCGGACTTGAATGGCAAAATAATACGTATTTTTGTCCAGATGGAAAATATAATACATTAAATTTAATATCATTAGGTGGACGTTATTTAGCGTATCCAGTTCAATATGAACAAGACACAGCAAGCTCGACAAGTTATATTAATTCACAAAGTTTAAGTACAACTTGTTATCCATATGAAGAAAGAGCACCAACACAACAATTCTTTACTGGTGGTCTATGCTGTTCAGGAAATTGTTCGTCTTCTGCATATGAAAGTATAAGTGGTGGATGTACTGGTTATTTTATACCAACTAAAAGAATAAGTAATTCTTCTCTTTGTAGCAGAAATGGAAGTTGTTGTATAAAAATAAACGACGATACTTATACTCAACATGAATCAACATATTGTCAATGTTCAACCATGGCTGATGAAAAAGAATTTGTTTTCCATCCATATGAAGGATTAAAAACAACAGAACGTTGGTTCAATTGTTTTGCTGCCTGTTTCGGACCAGTTACAATTGGTGCATGTTGTGATGGTTTAGGTACTTGTTATGAAGATGAAAATGAAAATGTTTGTCAATCACAGGGATATTTTTTCCAAGGAATCGGAGTAAAATGTAAACCTGATGATCAAAGCACTAATATTTGTAGTGGTGGATCTGGTGGCTGTTGTGATTCTGGTGTTAGTTGTGTAAATGGATATACAGGCAGTCAATGTATTTCTGAAAGTAAGTCATATCTTGGTGATCAAAAATATTGTCAATCATATACATGTTCTCCTGATTCTATTTCCTGTTCACAGACTATTCCAGGAATATCTGAACTCAAGCAAGGTGATGAGTATGCTGGTGGTATAGTTGTTGGTATATTTAATTTAGATCAATCTAAAATATTTGGTAATCTTATATTTTCTACTATAGATAATTATACAAATTTTGATTCAATAGATCAGATTAATTTAAATGATACATTATCAAATAATTATACTATAAAATATGATTTTCACGGTTATGGCTTTGATAAGCCATTTATTACAAGAACATCAAAAACCGATAAATTTATTTTGATTATCTCAAAAGATGATTTGACATTGAATAGTACTAATGAATTTGTATGGTCTAAAGGACAAATAGCATGGGGAAATATCTATAATCCTATAACAAATACAGTTGAAGAAATAACATCTACATCTGTGTTTAATCAGGGTGAGGGTATTATATCAAATACTAATATAATCAACAATACTTTCGCCAGTTCTTCAATAAGAACCAGTGGAAGTGCTTTACAATGGTTGTTTAGTCAATCATCATCTGGATATACAGCAAAATGGCGTAGAAATTATGGTCTATATAATACACATAGATTAATGACATCTAAATTATTATATTCGGAAGATACATCAATTACAGATTCGACTATTTACGAAGCCATTAAAAAATATAATATTGATAATCCACCAACTTCAGATCGTGAGTCAAGTTGGTTTATTCCATCACATGATGAGTTGGGTTTTATTTCATATCTAACAAGAGAAATAAATGATTTTAATATAAATGGATCATTATTATTATCTGGTTACTCTCAATTAGATGGTACATATTGGACTTCTACTGGAGCACATACAACTGCAAATGCAAATAGTACATCAAATAAAGGATCTAACGCATGGATTCATTATATCGATGCAGCTCGTCCAGAAGATAATTATTCAATTACAGCAAATAGAATACAAAATACATATAAAGTCAGACCAATTAAGCTAATACGGTGTGATGGGTCGTATCCTTTACCCGGCGATGAAACTTACAAACTATGGCGTTTGCCTCTAATCTAAAATGACTATAGGAAGTTCATTTCTACCGTATACTAGCAACATTATAGGACCAACAGGGCCGACAGGTGCTACTGGAGCAACTGGTCCCACCGGAGCAAGTGGCCAATTAATACTTGGACCGACTGGTATTTCTGGCCTTGGGATTACCGGATTTACATATATTTCTGGTAAAAATCTTACAATTTATATTGCTGGTACTGGATCAGTTGCTTTAGATATCCAGGGAAATACATCAGCATACACTAATCAATTTGCTGTTTTAAAGGGTAATACGACAAATGGTATTTCTGTTATTGTGCATAATACCGCAGACTTAAGAGATTTAAATGTACAACTTTTAACCGAAGGATCGACTCTAGCACTTAAAGGTATAACATTTAAATCATCAACAAATTCATATTTGTCGATTACTTCAGATGTTAATAAAATTTCTGTTGTAGGAAAGACATATAGCGTATATCCAGTTGGTGATACTGGAAATATTGCATATATCTATGGAATAACAAAAGCAAAAGGAATTCCAAATTCTTACTGGTATAATGGAATTTCTATGCTTGATATTCCATTAGCATCAGAAAGACATGCAATTCATAATAATATTAATTATGGAACTTCTCTTTCATTTACACAAAATATACTTGGATTCAGTGGTGCTACTGGAATATCAACGACTTTGTTGAATTTTAATCCGGCTTATGCAATAAATCCAAATTTTTCAAGATATCAGGTAAATTTTGATGTAAATAATAAAATAGAATTAAATCAGACATTACATATTGGCTCTACAGGAGCAACTAATTTAAACATAACATTCCTTAAAAATACTTATAATCGTGGTTATTCATTTACACCACAATTAATTACTAATGAAAATGTAGGATCGTGTTGTTTCTGTGAATTAGATGAAACTGTTGATGATATTAAGTGTATTGATTATGCCAATGAAGAGTATTGTTTATCAATGGGAGGTAGCTTTAGAACAACTTCATGTTCGACTAGAGTTATAAATGGAGACTGTTTCTCAGAAGGTGCATGTTGTTTAAATGATAAATGTGTAAATACATCACAAGATTTATGTTTAAAGTATGGTGGTATTTTCCACCCACTTCAAGTATGTAATAATACAAGTGGTGGTGATGAATATTTCACATGCCCAACAACTTGTCCAAGTGAAATCGAAACAGGAAAATGTTGTGTAAATGGAAAATGTTTTGATAATTTTACAAATTTTGAATGTTTATCATTGAATAATAGTACATTTTTTAAAGATGGTATATGTGATACTTCTTCAGGTGATTGTGATTCTGATTGTTTTGATACATCAAAGGGTGGTTGTTGTAAGCCAGATGGAACTATTGTACAAACTGATGCTAACACTTGTAAAGAACAGGCTGGAATATTTTTAGGACCAGGTATTTTTAGTGGAAAATGTTGTACAAAAGATACTTCAATTGAATATTTTAATTCTAGTGATAATCTTTCTTGTAGAGCCACGGTTAATATTCCATGTCTTGATATAGGAACAAGACTTGGTGGTGGTTATCTTGTAGGAATTATTGGTGAACCATCTCCATGTACATCATTCTCATTTCCATTAATTGCAGAAGGTCAAGTTTTAGGATGTAGATATTATCCAAGAGGATTTATATCTGGTGGAGTAGATTATCGATATAAAAATTGTTTTGGTGGATCTGGTCAAACATTTGGTACTACAGATTTACCAGCATCTAAATTAAATATTAAATATTTTGCTAGAACACATCCTGATGTATTAAATCAAGTAGATAATAGAGAAAATAAATGTTTATTTAAAGGTGGTTCACCATATGTTATGCAAACATATGAAGGTAAAGTTAGAAAAACCGAAAGTTCTGCTGATGATATACAATGGCTAAATCTTGGTATGTACGAACCAAGTCCATATGCAAAGGCATTATCATATCCTACATCAGAATTAAACAATGTTCTATTATTTGAGGGCATTGGACTACCTAAATCAGATACTTATAGATCATTAGCAAAGCAATTTTATGGTTCGGCTGGAATTCCAGTACTATGGGCATTGATTGTTGCACCAAATGATATAGAACTTAATGGTGGAGATAAATCACTCAAATGGGGTATGTCAGAAGGTAGAATAAAGGGATTAAATAATTCAAATCTTGAACCAATAAATACATGTCCTTTAGATGGTTTATTGACCACACGAATGCACGACGAAACATCAAAACAAAATAGTTTCTTCTGGTACAGAGGCGAAACAGATACATTGGCATTCGATAGATTCTGTTTCTATGACGGTAGTGTTTCTGGTAAGAAAAATTGGGCAAATAATATCAATGAAAGTAATATTGAATCAAGTAAGACTGAATTTGAATTCGCTTATTCTAATATGTGGGATTCAAATAATTCAACAGATAGTTGCACCAAACAAATATCAATAGTAAATCAAACTGGTATAAATGGATATACTGATTGGTATATTCCAAGTATAATTGAATTAAATTACATTTATGCCAATAAAAATGATCTAGATTCATCTATGTTATTAAATGGTGATTCAATATTAAATTCAGAATCTAACTATTGGAGTTCTACAAGTCTATGTACATTACATTCATGGGATAACAATAATCCTAATGATAAATCAAAATATAAATTATTTGAAACTGCTTCAGGATCATTTAATTCTAAATTTAGATTTACTAAGAGTGATTTAAATCTTAATGAATCAGATTTGTATGATTTAAGCATGAATATATGTAATGGTGAAAATATGCTTGTTCAAAGTTTTGATGATGGATTTGTTCAGTCAAAAGCAAGAAACACTAAAGCGGCTTCACTTAGACCAGTAAGAAGAATACCAATTGTAATTCTTCCAACTGATACTACATGTAATTATTCAATCATAAATGCTTATATTGATTATGATTTTGAAACATGTGATTCATGTCCAGATGGATGCTAAATAAATTGAGATAAATTATGTCTAAAAGTACTATTGGAACATATGTTATACAAGGTCCAACTGGACCAACAGGGCCAACCGGAGTCACCGGAAATACAGGAGCCACCGGAAATACTGGACCTACAGGACCAACTGGTGAATATGGCCGTTATATTCAGTCTATTGAAGCATTTACAAATAGTATTATTTTAACATTATCTGATGGTTCGACACAAGAAGTTAGCGGAAATTTTCGTGGAGCAACCAGTGAATTTGCAATTTCTGGTACAACTAGTCCAGATGACTCATATAGTTTAATATCATCATTTGATTCTGGTACACAAACTGTGTCAATTCGTGGAATGACTTTTACAGGATCTTTATATTTAACAGAAGATTCAAATTATATTTACATTCATACAAATATAACAGAGGCTCCATCTGAACTTGATATTGCAAATCTTAATCAAAATACATTAATTTATTTAAAGACAAATACACAAATATCAAGCACTTCAGTTGGTGTATCATATGATGGAAATTATTATCAAGGTACATTAGTATATAATGATACTGGCTCTGGTAATGGAAGAGCAAAATTAAATGCATCTTCAAAAATAAATTATGTTGGTCCAATTTTCAGACAGGATGATCCAATCTATCTTGATGCAGATGCGGCAGGAGTATTTTATCTTGCTACACCAATTGGTATTGCTGGTATTACTGGAACATTCAGAGCAAATGAATCAATATCACTAACTTTAATACCAGAAAATGAAAATATCTGGCATTTCCCATCAAATATTTATTTTGAGTCTGGTGAAAATTATTTAACATGTGGTAAATCAATAATTAATATTACATCCACAGACCAGGGAGAAACCTGGCTTGCAACTGTAGCCGCTAGAGGATTTGATGTTGATACCTCAACTTGCACAATATCAAATACATTAGGTTCATGTTGTTATCAAACAAGTGATCTTACACAGAAATGTCAAGATTATACGAATAAAGAAACATGTGATTCATTATTTGGCACGTTTTATCCTCTAACTTCATGTCAAACATCATGTGGTGAAATAGGTATTTGTTGTTCTAATGGAAAATGTATTGAAAATTCAAATCCGGCTGAATGTGTTTCATTTGGTGGAATTTTTTATAGTGGATTAACATGTGGAGCCTACGAAAATAATCCAGATGCTGAAAATTTTGAAAATAGATTATGTCCTAATAACTGTGAACCTGATGGTTTAGTTTCTTGTTGTAAAGACGGCATTTGTCTAGGTGATAATTATACTAAGTTAATTTGTGAAGAATTTTTTGAAGGCGTGGCTTCAGAAGGACCGTGTAGTGAAGCAAATTGTTGTGATCAGACTGTAGGTATTGGAGCCTGTTGTACTGGAGTGGGATGCTTTCAATTAAATAAAGTTGATTGTGATAAAGCCTCTGGTATATTTCTCGGTGAAGGTTTTAGATGTGAAGAAGTAAATTGTGATTGTTTTGCACCACCTGAACCTACAGGTTCATGTTGTGTTGGAACGTCTTGTACAGAGGGGGTATTAGAAGCCACTTGTAGTGGCTCTTGGGCAATATTAACATGCGCTCAGAGAAATAATTGCCAACCAACACAGAATACAGTTACTTGTTGTAAAACTTTATCAAATGGAAATAAAGAATGTACCCCTAATGTACTTTCTTCTATATGTACGAATATTGGTGGTGTATCTGTAGACAGTTGTGATGATTGTCAAAATCCACAAGAGACTGGAGCATGTTGTATAAATGGTTTATGTTCAGATAAAACACAAAATGAATGTATTAATCAAGGTGGAATATTCACTGAAGGAGAAACATGTTTTGAAGTAGCTTGTATTCCTGGACGTTGCTGTAAAAATGGTGTTTGTGCAGATATGTCTCAGATTAATTGTGAAGATGCTGAAGGTAGTTTTACAGCAAATACAACATGTATAGAATCACCGTGTGATACTGATGGTCCAGATGATCCAGATCCAGGTAAGGGAGCATGTTGCTTTGACGAAACTTGCACAAGCGATGTTAATGAGCAGGATTGCCTTGGTGATTTTTATGAAGGATCTGTTTGTAATAGTAATAATTGTGAGGATGATCCATTCGGTGCTTGTTGTGCTCCAGGAAGATGTTTAGAAGTTCAAGAATCTTTATGTACGGCTGATGATGCTGTTTTTACTCTGTTTGATGGAGAAATAAAGAGTTGTGATGATGTTGATTGTGATGAAATATTAGGTGAAGGTGATGAAGGAGGAGTAGGATGGCCTGGTTTTGGTGGAGGCGGAAATGCTGGGCGTGGTGGTGGTGATGCGGGTCAACCACAAACTACCACTAACTGTAATAGTAATCGAAATTGTTGTTGTGTTGAATATAAGTACTGTAAAGATGTTTTAGCTGGAAATTGGTCTACAGTTGCCAAGACATATAAAGATACAATATGTACTCGAAAAAGTTTACCTCCTGTTGATTGCTCAGAAATTCAAGCTGCTTTTTCTGTTCCGTGCAATAAATATAAAGATTGTTATAAAAAAATAGCAGAATATTGTGCATATAAAAATGGTTTTAACTTGTGTAGCTATAGCAACCAGAATGACGCATTTAATACGATATTTGGTGTTGATGCGAATGGAAATTATAGTTGTAAAGATTTATATTCTAAATCTGATATTGATAACTTTTATTGTCCACAATTACAGGAACAAGATATCGTAACTTATTTAAGAAAATATATATGTTTAGCCACCTCATATGCACAAATGTCTGATGCAGAAAAAGAAGATGTTTTGTGTCAAAATGCGCCAAGTTTGTGTAGTTTTAGCGGTTTATGTATTAATGGAGATAGTACTCCAACATTTTTTGATAAACCTACTGGAGTAGATTGTCCCGATGAGGGTAGTTTGCCACGAACACGCCAAACTAGCCCTAATAGTGGGTTTATAACATCTACTAGATCTTGTGTTGGAAATTCTTGTTCATCTACCCATTTTGATCCTTGTCGTAAACAATGTATGAGTATTGTAAATCCATGTTGTAGATCTGAATGTGAAAGTTTAGGACTTTCCTCTTGTCCCGAATGTGTATTAAAAATAGGAAATTGTGGTACATCAAATCCATTTGTTGGTGTTAGAAATCTTAAAGTAACAATAAATAATATAGATTTATGTTTACCAATTGTTTCTGACGGAGAGTTGACTGATTTTGATGAATGTGAAGGATCAATATGAGTATTCAATTTCGTTCTAGAGTTAAATCAGTAGCAGATTTTGGTCCAGATTTGAAGGCCGTAGGCACTTGTTGTTTTCCAGATGGAAGTCGTGAATCAATTTCATTTTATGAATGTTTTGTAAAAAGCGGAACATTTTTTTCAGGCACTGATGTAGAATGTCCAGATCAAGGTGAACAAATATTATGTTATGCCTGTTCGTATCTTACATCATCACAAAAAACACAAGTAATTGATGATTCTACTATACTAAATTCAAATCCAACATGGGGAACCAAAACTGTAACAAGATGTGAATGTTCACGTATAGGTGGATCGCCTTCTAAATTAGATTCTGCTGGTAGAGATATTAGAATTCCAAAAGCATGTTGTTTTATTGATTATAATGCAAATGGATTTCCCGTAGGAATAACTTGTGAAAATGTTTGTTCAGAAAAAGAATGTTCACTTAAAGGAATTACATTTGAAAATGGTGAATTAAAAAATACACCTATTTTCACATCAGATAAAACGTGTGAAGAAGTTTCATGTGAACCATCTAATATAACTCCAGCAACATTTACAAAAATGGCAACTGGTTCAGATGAATTTTTAAATTTTGATATAGGAACTTGCTATACTTTATCCAAGGGTGAGTCAGCATATTCATATTCATGTGATCTTAAAATGCTTCATGAATGTTCTGGTTATTGGACATCTTCCGACTTTGGAGATAATGGAACAATATTCTGCAATCATCCCTACGCTCCCCAGACTCCAACTATTGAATCTGGTCGTATAATAGAGCCAGAAATTATGTCAGAATCATCATTTGATGCGTTAAATCTAAAGATTGGAGATTCATATAAAGGTGGAATTTATATTGGTAAGTTTCAAGTTAATTCAGTTGAATCAAAAGTATATGGATCTTTAAATCTTAAACAGCCAGAAGAAAGATATTATGAAGATAATTCTCCAAGAGATCAATATAATAAATGGGCATTGATTGTTGACTTTGATGAATATAATCTAGCCTTTTTAACATCAGATGAGATGAAATATGATCCAGCCGAAACTTCTTTATCAGATGGTTTCTATAATTGTTATGGAAATAAAAATAGTTTCTTTGGATTAAGTAATATTACTCTTAATACAATTAAAGGCAAAATAAGAAATGGTTTTGCTGATTATTATATTCCAAGCATTATTGAGTTGTATTTTCTAAATAATGCTATTCGTAATAATTCTGCATTAAATGATATATTAGGAATCGAAAATAATTTAACATCATCATCATTTTTCTTCGAAGATCTAACTTCTCAGAAAACAAAACAAAGTAGATTTAATAATCTGCTTTTAAACTATAATACAAGTATAAATAATAGTACAGAAGAATTCGGTAAAACCTATTTGATTCCGAGTACAACTAAAGGAAATGTGAGATTTTTTAGAAAGGTAATACTAACATGAGCTGCAATTGTGGAAAAAATAAAGATAATGCTAAATTTAGAACAGAAGAAATTAAAAAAGAAAATGTAGTTGCAGAAAAAGTCACAATGATGCAAAATTTTGCATCAGCAATTGTTTCAAGGGGCGTTTCAAATAACAAAGTTAGTTTGCCTGTAAAGCAACTTAGAGTTGCATCCTGCTTTGGAAACATGAAGCAGGGTGGAGAATTGCCACCATGCGAACATCTTAAACCAAGCACTACATCTGGAAAATTCTTTTGTGGTGGCTGTGGTTGTGGAGATAGAGAAGGTACGTGGCTTGTGGCAGAAGGCGATAAGTATTCAAAACTAGACTATCCAAAATTAGCATGTCCTCTTCAAATGCCAGGATTTTCTAACTACAAAAAATCAGATCCTTCAGAAGCCGAAGAACCAATTACGAGAAGATATTATATTGAAAATAATCTTACATATAAGGATCTTGAAAAAATACCAGTAACGATTCATGCACCGACTAATAAATAATATCTCCATATAAATAAAATAGGAGATTTTATGGCAGCACCAAATTCAAGAGATTCTATTATAGATTATGCTCTAAGAACTCTTGGTAGTCCAGTTATTGAAATTAACGTAGATAGAGAACAATGTGAAGATCGTCTTGACGAAGCTTTACAATTCTTTATAGAACGTCATTTTGATGGTGTTGAAAAAGTATTTTTTAAATATCAAATTACTCAAACTGATATGATAAACAAATATATTGATGTAAATAATATTGGTGGTTGGGATGGAAATGCTAATTCACGACCAAATGGTACTGATATTATCTCAGTAGTAAAATTATTTCAATTTGGTAATTTTGCTAATATTGATATGTTTGATCTTAAATATCAATTAGCTCTGGTTGACTATTTCGGTATCAATAGAGGTATGAATGGTGGTGGATCAATGGGTCTTGCATCATATCATTATACAAAACAATATATTAAATTGATTGAAGACTTCTTTCAGGGTGAGAAAGCTTTACGATTCAGTAAAGTGACCAATAGAATTCATATTGATGGGACTTTGACCGATTTAATTGTTGGTGATTATATAGTATTTGAGACATATGCAGCACTTGATCCAGAAGAATATACAAAAATATTTGATGATCGTCTTCTTAAAAAATATCTAACTGCACTCATAAAAAGACAGTGGGGTGCAAATATGGCAAAATACGATGGTGTCCAGCTTCCTGGTGGCATAGTAATGAAAGGCGGACAGATATATGCTGAAGCAGCTAGTGAAATAGTCGCCATAGAAAATGAATTCATAACTACTCACGAATTGCCAGTAAATTTCTTTGTAGCATAACATGGCAACTAATCCATTTTTCAAATATTCAAACCTAGATCAGAAATTAATAGATGATCTTACCATAGAGACTATTAAAGTCACTGGTGTAGATATTCTTTATATTCCAAGAGAATATTTTAAATTGGATAATATTTTAGGTGAAGATATACAATCTAAATTTACAAAAGCATATCCATTAGAATGTTATGTGCAAACAGTACTATCATTCGATGGACAGGCTGATGTAATAAGTAAATTTGGTGTATTAATTACCGATAGAATGACGATTCAGGTATCAAAAACTAGATTCAATCAAGAAATAAAATCAAAAAATACTGAAATATTAAGACCAAGAGAAGGAGATTTGATTTATTTTCCATACTCAGGCACTATTTTTGAGATTAATAAGCTTGAGGATGAGATTCCATTTTATCAATTAGGAAAACTCACCACCTATACTCTTACTTTAGAAGCATTCGTGTATTCACATGAAGAATTCGATACAGGAATTGATATACTTGATAATGCCACAAAGGATAGAAAATCATTTGTTTCTAGAATATTACTTAAAGGTATTCAAGGTGGTAATTATTTACCAGGTGAATATGTAAGTCATTCTGGTTATACAGCAACTGTTCAACAGTTTACAAAGGGATTCAGTTATTCATATATGTACGTATTTGATGAGCTTGGAACATATGCAAATGGTCTAACACTTTCTGGTGCTCTATCGGGTGCTGGATATACTGGATTCAATCGTTCAATTACAACTACTATTATTCCAACTGATCCAGTTAAGGATAGAAGTGATGGTGATAATGTTGATTTTGATATAGAACGAGCGAAGAAAGATCTATTTGATTTTACTGAAACGGATCCATTTAGCGAAGGGAAATACTAATGTTTGGAGAAAATGTATCATTTTACAATGAAACTATTCGTAAAAACATAGTTGCTTTTGGTACTTTGTTTAATCAAATTACAATATTACGTAAAGATGCTAATGACGAAATCACTAATAGAATTAAAGTTCCAATTTTATATGGACCAAAAGAAAAATTTATCTATAGATTGACTACTGAAACTGGTCTAACTGATAATACCCATATTCAATCAACATTCCCAAAGATGGGATTTGAGATAATTAATATTTTATATGATCCTACAAGAAAATTAAATAGAATTTATAAGAAAAAAAATTCAACAGTCAGTTATAATGAAAGTACTTTTGTTGAAATACCATATAATATAAATTTAAATCTATATTCTTTTACTAGAAATCTTGAAGATAATTTACAAATTATAGAGCAGATTATTCCATATTTTGCTCCAGATTTTACTGTAACAATTAATTATAATTCACTAAATGAAAAAGTAGATATTCCTATAGTATTAAATGATGTAAGTACATCCGAAGATTATGAGGGTGATTTTAGTACCAGAAGAAGCGTTACTAGTGTATTTAATTTTACAATGAAAACATATGTTTATGGAAATATTAAGAGAGATTCTGGTGGTATTATAGAGAATGCATTGGTTAATATTTACAATGGTATGACAATGCAATCTAATCCATCGAATCTTGTTTCAAGTCCAGGTTATACTGGAAATTCAGTTACAGGAAGCATAACTTATTATGATGGTGTTTAATAATGTCAAAAGATCCATTTGAAAATATATCGAAAGCTTTAGAGACTACGTTTGATAAAGCTCCTGAAAAAAAGGATATTCAGATCGTAAAAGAAATTAAACGATCAAAAGAAGAAGTCCTTGATGCTGATTTTAATTCAGCAAGAACAAATATGAAGGAGCTTATTGATAATGGAATGGATGCACTAGATGGTATATTAAAAGTTGCTTCTGCTAGTGATTCTCCAAGAGCATATGAAGTGGCTGCATTATTATTAAAAACTCTTTCAGATATGAATAAAGATTTAATGGTTGTTCATGAAAAATCTGAGAATATACAAAAAGAAAAAATAACAAATATTACAAACAATTCAATATATGTTGGATCTACAACTGAATTACAAAATTTAATTAATAAATCTAGATCACAAAATAAGCAGATAGATAATGCCTAAAGAATATCAGAAAAAACCA
>Ga0172372_10002072_pt1 | contig 30745 bp, 25 predicted proteins | sample LakKiv5m_2_FD_114544 | JGI IMG/M metagenome (GOLD analysis project Ga0172372, IMG submission 114544) | Freshwater microbial communities from Kabuno Bay, South-Kivu, Congo - kab_092012_9.5m | ecosystem: Environmental > Aquatic > Freshwater > Lake | place: Democratic Republic of the Congo...
AACGGCTTTGCGTTTTTCAGCACCTGCCAGGTGTTGATCCGGCCTCGTCGGAGACGAGGCCCAGAAGTACCTGGCAGGGTTGCTGAAAAAGGCCCAAAGCGGCCTTTTTCAGCAACCTGCTAGACCCATCCCGCGCCGCTGTCCGCTTTGCGCATCGAAGAGACACCGTCACCGTCAGCGCTTGAGGCCCTTGAGGATGCCCCGCACGTCGCGGGCGAAGCGGCCCTCGGGCGCGAGCTGGAGGTACTTCTCGTAGGCGGTGATGGCGTCGGCGGTGCGGTTGGCGCTCTGGTAGGCGGTCCCGAGGAGCACATAGACCTGCGCATCCCGCGGCGCGAGCTTGCGCGCCTTCTCGAGGTGGACGAGCGCGGCGTCGAGGGAGTCGAGCTCGTAGTAGGCGTTGCCGAGCCCGAGGTGGGCGGCGACGCCGTCGGGGTTGATCGCCAGGGCAGCCTTGTAGGCCTTCACGCTGCGCCCGTGGTCGCCCTTCGCGGCGAGCGCGTCGGCCGCCTTGAGCTGCCGTGCATACTGGGCCGCGTCGTCGTCGACGGCGGGGGCCGGTGCGGGGGCCGGCGTCGGCGTCGGCGCAGGGGCCGGAGCGGGAGCCGGAGCGGGAGCCGGGGTCGGGTCGGGGACAGGGGCCGGCGTCGGCTCGGGAACAGGCGCCGGTGTGGGCGCGGGCGCGGGCTCGGGGGCGGGCGCCGGCGCGGGCTCGGGCGTCGGTGACGGCGGCGGGGCGGCGGTGCCAGCGTCGACGACGGCGGCGACCGTGGCGTGGCCGTCGTCGTCGCCGCCGCTGCAGCCCCTGACGACGACGACGAACAGCACGAAGCCAGCGAGGAAGAGGCCCGCCGCCACCGGCCAGCTGATGCCGAAGCGATCAATGGGGGGCAGGGGCTCGAGGTCGACGGCGGTCCGGCGCGTGTGGATCGAAGCGTCGTCGTCGCCGGCGCGGGGCGTGGCGCGCTCGGCCGTCGCCGTCGCGGCGGGCGCCGGCGGCTCCACGGCCGCAGCGGCGACGACGACGGACGGGGCCGCCGTGGGCGGGGCCGGCGAAGGCGGCTGCGGGCCGCGGCCGTCAAGGGAGTCGTCGTCGAAGCCGTCGCGCTGGAGCTCGGCCGGCACGGGAGCGTCGCCGCCGTCCTTGAGCTGGGCAGCGATGCGGCCCGCGAGGTCGTCGTCGACAGGCTCGGCCGCGGGGGCCGGCTTCGCCGCAGGCGTCGGTGGCGTTGGCGCCGGGGTGACGTCGCCGGCCGCAAGGGCGAGGGCCAGCTCGTCTTCGGACAGGCCCAGCTCGTCGGCGAGGGCCTCGCCAGCGCGCGTCGTCGGCGTGGGCGTGGGCGTCGTCGTCGGCGGTGTCATCGGCGCCGGCGGGGGCGCGGGCGTCGTCGGCGGCGTCGCGCCGAGTGCCGGCGGCCGCGGCGGGGTGACGGCCTGGGCGAGGGCTGCGCCGGCGTCGGTGGGCGTCGCGTCGTCCTCGGGGGCGACGATGTCCTCCCACTCGTCGTCACCGGCGGCGGCGCGCGCCGCGCGCGACGACCAGGCGCGGGCGCCGACGGCCGAGCGCGGCAACACCGAGCGGGACTCGGGTTCCTCGCCGCCCGACGACGGCAACGGCCGTGCGTTCTCGAGGGGGGGCGCCGGCGTCGGCGTCGCCGTCGCGGGCGGACCGGTGAGATCCGGCGCCGGCGAGACGATCGTCGGGGCGCTGGTGGGGCGCGTCGTCGCCGGGCGCCCCGGGATCGTCGGGATGGCGTCGGCGAACATCGACTCCACGACGTCATCGACGCCGGGCGCGCCGGGCGGCAGCGTCGACTCGGTGGCCGGCGCATCATCCATGACGGTGTCGGCGTCGCCGGTGGGCGGCATCAGGAACGACCCGTCGCCTGCAGCCGGCGCTGGTGGGGCCTCGACGGCCGTCGGCGGCATGGTGTCATTGGGCACCAGCAGGCCGTCGTGGTCGTCGTCGTCCTGGACGCTGTGGGTCGGCGCGGGCTCCTGCAGCCAGGCCTCGACGCGGGTGCCAGTGTCGGCGGCGTCGGCCGGCGGGTCCCGGTCGGCGACGTCGACGATGAGGCCCTCGAAGTACAGTTTCGAGGCGATCTCGAGCGCCTCGAGGTCGCCGAAGTCGGTCTCGTCGACGACCTCCAGCAGCGTCCGGCGTCCGTCGAACAGCCGGAGCAGGGCGTTGACCTCGTCGGGGACCTCGGCGAGGCGGTCGACGAGCTCGGTGTAGTCGATCTCGAAGCGGTGCTCGAGGGGCGGCAGCTGCTCCATGAGCCGGCCCCATTCGTCGACCCGGCGCATGCCCTCCATGAGGAGGCCCTGTGTCGACAGCTCGATCACGTCGGCGTCGTCGTGGGGGCCGAACTCCATCGAGAAGACACCCTCGTTCCAGACGAGCATCCGGTAGAAGGCGCGCTCGCCGGTGAGGCGACGGATCCGCGCGTCACAGACCTTGCCCTCGCGGAAGCTGACCTGGCCCTTCTGGCCCCGACTCTCGACGAACAGGCGCCCCGTCTTGCGCCCGATCTCGACCGTCTGCATGAGGTCGACGAGGCCCATGTCGCCGAGGAGTCCGGAGAAGCTGGAGCTGCGCTCGCGCCGCTCGAGGGTCTGCTTCTCCTTCTTGTCGAGGAGGACGCGCACGCGCGTCAGCACCTCTTTGATGTAGATGGGCTTGGTGAGGTAGTCTTCGACGCCGAGCTCGAGGCCGGCGACCTTCTGCTGGAGCTTGTTCTCCGACGACAGGAAGATGATCGGGATCGACGCCGTCTCGGGCGCCTTCTTGAGCTTTCCGACGAAGTCGAAGCCGCTCTCCTCGCCGGGGAGCTTCGTGTCGATGATGATGAGGTCGGGAGCGCTGTGGGCGAGCTTGTCGCGCGCATCGGGGGCGTGCACCGCCGTCGTCACCGAGAAGCCTGCCTTGCGCAGCGAGACCTCCAGCATGCGCAGGCTCTTGCTGTCTGCGTCGACGAGGAGGAGGCTCTTCTTGGCCATGGCGCGGGCCGACATTCCCCGCGACGGTGGCGGAAAGTCAAGGAACAACGCCCGCCTCGGCAGTGTCGGCCCGTGTCGCACATGCGTCGCGTCACAGCGGGTGCGTGAACGTCCGGTCCCATGTCAGCGTCCGCCCACCATGCACACCGCGCTGCTCGCCACCTTCCTGATGCTCTCCACCCAGGGGTACGCCAAGAAGCCGAAGCCTCCGGCGCCGCCGCCGCCGCCCGCTGCCCCCGTCGAGCCTGCGCCGCCCGCTGCGCCGCCGCCGCCCGGCGTCGACGCCGACGGTCGCTGGTCGCGGTGTCCTCGCGACGTCAACCGCAGCTTCGGCGAGCTGGAGCGCACCCTCCGGGAGTTGGGTGAGAGCGTCGACGCCGTCAGCGATCGCCGCGAGCGCCGCCGTCTGCGCGACGACCTCGACCACACGATCCGCCTGACCGAGCGGGCTCGCGACGCCGCCTGCGACGCGGCCGCTGCCCCGCCGCCCACCGTCGTCGTGGCGCCGCCGCCGCCGCCGCCGCCGCCCCAGCCCGTCGTCCTCAGCGCCGCCGCGTTCAACGAACTCAAGGGCGCCGTCGAGCGGGAGTCCTTCGACGACGGCAAGGCGCGGGTCATCGGCCTCGGCATCCGCGGCGACACCTGTGTCACCGTCGACCAGACCCGTCAGCTGATGGCCATGCACTCGTTCAGCGACGCCCAGCTCAACACCGTCAAGGCGCTCGCGCCCCGCTTCGTGGACCCCGAGCGGTCCTTCACGCTGCAGGACGGCCTGACCTTCCCCACCGACAAGGAGCGGCTCGCGAAGATCCTGAAGTCCGCCAGCCAGCTGCCCGTCTGCCGCGTGCCCTGACAGGCGCTGGCGCCGCAGCACGACGCCCTCCCGAGCCTCCACCAGCAGCGCGCGGCCCCACGGGCCGCGCGCTGCTGTTCTTGCGGTTCAAGAGGTCATAAACTACAGCGACCGCATGGACACAGCAGCCACTCGCAGCGTGGGGTTCATCGACGGCGTGGAACGCCGGCTGGCCGACGTCGTCGGCGGGGAGGCCCGGCTCGAACGCGCCGCCGCGCGCCTCGTGCTGGCGTCGGGAGCGAAGCGGGCGCGGGCGCGGGTCTGCCGCTCCCTCGCCGTCGAACTCGGCGTCGACGACGCCGTGGCCACCGAGGCTGCCGCCATCGTCGAGCTGATCCACGGTGCCTCGCTGTTGCACGACGACGTCGTCGACCGCTCCGAGCGCCGCCGCGGCCTGCCCACCGTCAACGCCACCGACGGCAACGCCTTAGCCGTGCTGTGCGGCGACCTCGTCCTCGCCCGCGCCCTCCACCTCGTCACGGCCCTGCCGCAGGGCGGCGCCATGGTGGTCGACGCCATCGACGTCGTCGAGCGCATGACCCGCGCCGCCGTCATCGAGGTGGAGGCCCGCACCGTGCTGCCCGAGCCGCGCGCCGGCCTCGCCCTGTGGCGGGAGATGGCGCTCGGCAAGACCGGCGCCCTCTTCGGACTGTGCGGTTCGCTCATCGCCCGCGCCGCCCGCGTCGACGACGCGACCCGCGAGGCGCTGCGTCGCGGCCTCGAGGCCACCGGTCTCGCCTTCCAGCTCATCGACGACCTCGGCGACGTGGCCGGCACCGACGCCGGCAAGCCCCGCGGCCAGGATGTCCGCGAGCACGCCCTGAACCACACGCTGCTCAGCGCCATGTGCGTCGACGGCGCCCTCGCCCAGGCCTGCCTGACGGCGTGGCAGCGGCCCGGCGAGCCCGACACCGCCGTCGTCAACGACCTCTGCGACCGCGCCCTCGTTGCCGGCGGCGGAGCGACCGTCCATGAGGCCCGGGCAGCCGTCCAGGATGGCGCTGGCGCCGGCGCCGAGGCCCTCGCCCGCGAGGTCCTGCCGTGGGCGCGCCGCCTCGTGGCGGACGCGACCGGCCTCGTGACGACGACCGAGCCAGAACGCCGGAGCGTCGGCGCGTGAGGGTGTCATGAAGGGCTACCAGCGATCGTCGACGAGCAGCGCCGACAGCGATCTCGAGGGTGTCGGAACCCTCTCGCCGTGGGAGGCCCTCGTCGTCGACGCGGTGGGCTCCGTCATCGACTTCTGGAAGTTCAAGCGGAACCAGGGGCGGGTCTGGGCGCTGCTCTACCTGCGGGGGCGGGCCCTCTCGGCCCTCGAGATCCAGGAGGCCCTCGGCCTCTCCAAGGGCGGCGTCTCGATGCTCGTGCGGGAGCTCGAGCAGTGGGACGTCGTCCGCCGCGTGCGCGCGCCCCGGGACGAGGTCTGGCGCTACGCCGCCGAGACCGACCTGATGAAGATGATCGGGCGCGTCGTCTCCGAGCGGGAGGCCGGGCTCGTGAAGAGCGTGCGCGAGGACCTCGAGCACGCGCTCGCCCTCGCCCGCAAGGACAACGTCGACCCCGTCGTGCTCACCCGCCTGCGGCGGATGAAGACCCTCGCCGACCTCATCGACACCGCGCTGACGGCCTTCCTGCAGACCGCCCGCTTTGACGTCGGCGCCGCCCGCGACGTCCTCGACGAGGACGACGCGCCCAGGCGCTGAAGGGCTGATGGGCGTCGGCTACTCGGCGGCCGCCGCGTCGTCCTCGACGAGCGTGGGGCCCGCGAACAGCGTCTCCGACGGCGGCGTGCTCTTGCGGCCACGCCGCTTCGCCACCTCTGCCGTCGGCAGGCTCGGCGCGGCGCCACGGACGCGCGGCCGCGGCAGGGTGATGCCGTCGAGCCGGGCCATGAGGGCGTCGTTGCCGATGGCGAAGACGCGGCCGTAGGCGACGGCCTTGCTGGCCCGGCTCAGCAGCGCGTCCTGGGCGTCGTCGAGGACACGGCGGGCGGCATCGAGGGCGGCTTCGGCGCGGGCGACCTCGGCGGCGGCGCCCTCGACGACCTGCACGTCGTCGGCGAGGACGGAGGCGTCGACGTCGGGGAAGCGGACGCCCTGCAGCTCGTCGCTGAAGAGGGCGATGACCTCGCGCAGCGGCGCGGCGACGGGGTCGGCGCTGTCGGCGGGGCGGGGAAGCTGGCTGATGCTGGCGGTGGTCGTCATGGGTACCTCGTGTGACTGAACATACTATCAGCGAGTCAGGTGTTCAGTGTCAAGCCCGGAGCACCGGGGATGTCCCGGTGCGGTTGCGCCCGTCCGTGGCTTTCGCGAAACGGCTCGCATGAATGCACGCGTGAAGAAGGTCCTCCTCGGGCTCGGGGCCCTGACCGGGGTCGTCGTCGTCGTCATCGTTGCCGCCCTCCTGACCCTCGATCCGAAGGCGATGGTCCAGCAGAAGAAGGACGAGCTGTTCGCGCAGCTGTCGACGAAGATCGGCCGCACGGTGAAGAGCGGCGAGGTCAGCGCCAGCGTCGGCAGCAGCCTGTCGGCGCGCATCGACGCCCTCGAGGTCGGCGGGCCGAAGCGCGACGACGGCACGGCCTCGCCGGCGCAGGTCCAGGTGGCGAGCGTGCACGTGCAGCTGTCGCTGCTGCGGGCGCTGCTGTCCTTTGGCCGCGACCTCCACGTCGAGCGCTTCACCGTCGACGGCCTCGTCGTGCGCGCCGCCCGCGACGCCGACGGCCGCTGGGACTTCCAGGACATCGTCGACGCCCTCGACAGCGGCGAGCCCGAGACGCCGACGGAGAAGTCGGACACGAGCGCCCTCGCCGGCCTGCGCGTCGCGAGCGTGCTGCTGCGGGATGCCCGCATCGAGCTCGACGACGCCGTCCTCGGGCGGCCCCTCAAGGTCGAGGCCCTCCAGATCGGCAGCTCCGACGTCGTCCCCGGCAAGGCCCTCAACGTCTGGCTGAAGGCCGACCTCGTCGACCAGGGCCGCAAGAGCCCCATCGACCTCCGCGTGGACCTCGCGAAGCTGCCCGAGGACCTGTCCTTCGACCCTGTCCCCGACGTCGACGTCGCCGCCATCGTCACCGACGTCGACCTCGCTCCGTGGGGCGGGCTGCTCCCCATCGACAGCCCTGGACCGGTGGCAGGTACCCTGCGCGTGAACGCGACTGCCGGGCTCAAGAAGAACCTCCAGGTCATCGAGGTGAAGGGCCAGGTGACGACCCGCGGCCTCGTGCTGCGCGACGCCCTTGGCGCGACCGCGACGAAGGCCGAGCGTCAGGCCGCCCCGCGCGGCGCTGCCGCCGACCTCGACGTCACCCTCGATGTCGCCCTCCGCGACGACACCACGAGCGTGAAGGCCCTGTCCCTCAAGGGCGTCGGCGCCGACATCAGCGCCGCCCTCGAGGTGCAGGGCAGCGGGCTGGCCGGCCTCAAGCAGGCGGCGGTGAAGGGCAACGTTGCCGACCTCGGTCGTCTGCTGGCGATCCTGCCGCCGTCGCTGGCGGCGCTACCTCCGGAGGTGAAGATCGAGGGCCCCCTCGGCCTGTCGCTCGAGAAGAGCGGCCCGACCCTCAAGGGCGGCGTCGTCCTTGACGGTGCCCGCGTCCGCTACCTCAGCACCGACGAGGCCGGTGTCACGAGCCCGGCCTTCGACAAGGCCGCCGGCAAGGCGCTCAACCTCACCCTCACCGGGGCCGAGGGCAAGGGCACCCTCGACATCTCGGACTTCGCGCTCGTCGTCGACACCGTGAAGCTGGGCGGCAAGCTGTCGCTGCCGACGGATGACAAGGCGCCCTTCTCCGCCGACGTCCACAGTGGTGCGGTGTCCCTCGCCTCGCTGCAGGGGCTCATCCCGCCCTTCGCCGCCGCCATCGGCCGCGGCCAGAAGGTCGACGGCACGCTGCAGATCGACGTCGTGGCGACCGACCAGGGCGGCAAGCAGGTGGCCGACGCCGCCATCGCCCTCTCGAACATGGACGTGAACCTCGAGGGCCTCACCGTGCGCGGCAAGGGCAGCCTTGGCGTGAAGGCGAGCCCGGGCGGCGACGACGTCGGTATCGTCGCCGTCGCCGACTTCGACGGCCTCGCGGTGCAGAAGGGCAGCGGCGCCGACGTCATCCTCAACAAGCCCGCCGGCCTGCCCCTGCGCCTCGACGCCGATGTGAAGAAGGGCAAGGACCAGGCGCTCATCAACGCCGTCAAGCTCGTGATCGGCAAGAGCAGCATCAGCGGCAAGGGCGATGTGAAGGGGCTTGGCGGCAAGGACGAGCGCCTGTCGCTGGACTTCGGCACCGTCGACCTCGCCTTCAACGACCTGCGCCAGGCGCTGCCGGGCGCGTCGTCGCTGCCGGCGGGCGGCCGCCTCAAGGGGGCCGTCTCGCTGCGCGGCGCCACCGCCGTCGAGAAGCTCGGCGTCGACGTGAAAAACCTCGACATGGTGTTCGGCTCGTCGGTCGTCAAGGGCAACGTCGCCGTCGACAACCTCGACACGCCGCGGCTCGACATCGACCTGCCGACCGTCAACCTCGCCTTCGACGACCTCCGTGGCTTCTCGGAGTCGACGTCGGATCTGCCGCCCGGCGGCCGTTTCGAGGGCACCCTCAAGCTCAAAGGCGACACCGGCAAGCTCGCCACCATGAACATCGACGCCACCATCAAACGCCTGCTGGCGGCAAAGAGCGATCTGAGCGGCACCCTGAGCGTGAAGAACCTCGACAAGCCGCAGTTCACGATGACGACGCAGTCCGACCTCCTCGACGTCGACGCCCTCCGGGCGGCCTTTGGCGGCGGTGACGACGACGCGGGCACGCCGCCGAAGAAGGACGAAAACCCGTCGGGGCTCAGCAAGAGCACGCGCGACATGCTTGCCGGCGTCAACGGCAAGGCCACGCTGAAGGCGAAGCGGGCCATCGTGAAGGGCATGACGATGACGAACTTCACCGGCGTGCTCGTCATGACCCGCGGTGTGGCGAAGTTCGAGACCCTCGAGTTCGGCTTCTACGGCGGCACCGTGACGGCGAGCGGGACCCTGCTCGACCTGCCGTCGGAGAAGACGAAGTACGACCTGCGCCTCAACGGCAAGGACATCGACTTCGGTGCCGTCGTCGCCGCCCACACGCCCATCGGCCGCGTCTTCAAGGGCACGGTCTCGCCGAAGCTCGAGGTCAAGGGCCGCGGCCTTGCGCCCGGCGACTTCGCCATCAGCGCCGACGGGCCGGCGGCCCTGTCGTTCAAGCAGCTGATCATCGGCGGTCTCGACGTGCTCGGGCCCATCGGCGACGCCATGAAGGCTGGCAAGGCCACCGGCTTCAACACCGCGGCGGCGAAGAAGGAGCCCGGCCTCACGCTGTCTAACTTCACGGCACTCACCGAGTTCATCGGCGGCAAGCTCAAGCTGCAGAAGCCCATCGAGGCGGACACGCCGATGGGCAAGATGAAGATCGAAGGGACGACCGGCCTCGACGCGAAACTCGACCTGCGCTCGACGCTGCAGCTCACGCCGCAGATGATCGCGACGATGACGGGCGGCAAGGTCAAGGTGAAGGAGCCCGTGCCGGTGCCGATGAAGATCGGCGGCACCTGGGACAAGCCGCAGGTGAGCGGCGTCGACGTCAAGGCGCTCCTCGCGGCCGTCGTCGGCGACGCCGCGAAGGACGTCATCGACAAGGGCAAGGACGCCGCCGAAGACGCCGCGAAGGATGCCCTCGGCAACCTCCTCGGCGGCGGCAAGAAGAAGAAGAAGAAGAAGTGAGCTGACGCGCCGCGTTGCCGGATGACCGGTGCGACGGCGCGGGTCCGCCCGGCAACCTGCTACAAGGCCCCATCCCCGAACCGAGGTTTCTTCATGGCCGCGCTCGACGCTTCCCTCCCCGACATGAGCGTTCCCGAGATCGTCTCCCGCTACACCTTCGGCACCTGGCGACCGCAGAAGGGCTGGAAGCCCATGCACGTCGTGAAGGCCGAGGGCGTGTATTTCTGGGAGGCGAGCGGCCGCCGCTTCCTCGACATGAGCGCCCAGCTCATGTGTAGCAACCTCGGCCACCAGAACGAGGCCGTCGTCGAGGCCATCGTGAAGCAGGCCCGCGAGCTGTGCTTCGTCGCCCCCGGTCACGCCACGACGGTGCGGGCCGAGCTCACGAAGGCGCTCCTCGGCGTCGTGCCGAAGGGCATCGAGAAGTTCTTCTACGCGACGTCGGGCACCGAGGCGAACGAGTGTGCGGTCAAGATCGCGCGCTTCATGACGGGCAAGCACAAGATCATCGCCCGCTACAACAGCTACCATGGCTCCACGGCGTCGTCGGTGGCGATGACCGGTGACTGGCGACGCTGGATGGCCGAGCCGATGCAGTCGGCGATCGGCGGCGTCATCCACGCGCCCGAGTGCAATCCCTACCGCCCGGGTGCATTCAAGAGCGCCTCCGACGTCATCGACTACTACGAGTACATGCTCAACAACGAGGGCAACGTCGCGGCCATCATCTGCGAGCCCGTCGTCGGCACCAACGGCGTCCTCGTCCCGCCGGATGACTACTTCCCCCGCCTGCGCGCCCTCTGCGACAAGCACGGCGTGCTGCTGATCGCCGACGAGGTCATGAGCGGCTGGGGCCGGACCGGGAAGTGGTTCGCCATCGACAACTGGGGCGTCACCCCCGACATCCTCGTCACCGCCAAGGGCGTCACCTCGGCGATGGCGCCGCTCGGTGTCGTCGGCGTCACCCGCCGCGTCGCCGACCACTTCGAGGAGAACTGGTTCGCCCACGGCCACACCTACGAGAGCCACCCGCTCACCCTCGCCCCGGCGGTGGCCGCCATCGCCGAGTACAAGCGCCTGAACCTCATCGAGCGGTCCGCGGCGATGGAGGCCGTGTTCCGCGCAAAGCTCGAGGGTCTCAAGGCCCGCCACCCGTCCGTCGGCGACGTCCGCGGCAAGGGCATGTTCTGGGGCATCGAGCTCGTGAAGAACCGCGACACGAAGGAGCCGTTCGGCTCGTTCAAGGACAAGGCCGCGAAGAAGCCGATGGTCATCGATCAGGTGACGGCGAAGTGCATGGAGCAGGGCGTGAGCATGGTGGGCTGGATCAGCCACCTCGTGCTGGCGCCGCCGCTGATCCTGACCGAGGGCCAGCTCGACGAGTGCATCGCCGCGCTGGACGAGGCCCTCAAGATCACCGACGCCCTCGTGGTCTGAGCGATGCGCGCGGTGGTCGGTCAGCTGCCCTTCAGCCTCGGTGGCGCCGTCCTCGGCGCCGCTGCGGTGGTCGTCGGCATCGCCGGCCTCGTGGCGCCGTTGCCGGCCGGGCTGGCCGTCGGAGCCGGCCTCGCGCTGGCGCTCGCCGAGCTGTGTGCCCTCGGTCGCCTGCCGCCATCCGCGGGGCTCGTGGCCGGCGGCGTCGGGGTCGCGGTCGTCGTCGTCGTCGCCGACGGCGTCGTCGATCTCTCGCTGCCGGGCCTTGTCGCAGGGGCAGGCCTCGGTCTCGCCGTCAGCGGCGCCGCCCGCTACGCCGAGCACGTCATCGCCGTCGAGGGACCGACGCGCCCGCTGGCGGCCGTGGGCGCCCGCTTCGTCGTTCCCCTCCGCGATCTGGCGCTTGCTCTTGGTGGCCAGCCCCTGCGAGAACCTGCCGCGCTTCCTCCGAACCGAGCCCCGGGCCACCGCCGATGAACCGTCTTGCCTGCAGCTTCGCCCTCTTCATCGCCGTCGTCGCCGCGCCGGCCGCCGCCGAGCGCCTCGAGGACCTCGGCCTCGAGCTCACGCAGTACTCCCGTCGCCTCGACGAGCACCGCTTCGTCTCGGGGCGCGACTGGGACGGCACCGTCAAGCACTTCCGCGACCGCTTCAAGGGCAACAAGAGCGTGCGCTGGTCGCGCGAGGTTTCGCTGCCGACCGTGAAGTACGTCCACCTCGAGAACCTCGCCGACGCGGGCGCCTGGCAGGGCGTCAACATCTACCAGCTGAAGAACGGCGAGGTCCGGGTCTACATCCTGCCCCGGGTGGCGACGAAGGCGCCGTCCGCGAAGCCCTGACGTCGGCGCTGCCGGCGGTCTCCCATGTTGTCGCGCCTGCCGCTCGTCGTCCTGTTCCTCGGGGCGATCGTCGGGGCCGGGATCGGACTCACGACCGGTGCCGTCGTCGTCGTCGCCGGAGCGGCCGCTGTCGTCGTCGCTGGTGTCGTTGCGGCCACCACCGGTCGTCATCCGGCGTCCCGCGGCGTCGGCGTCGTCGGCGTCACCGTCGGCCTCGCGGCGCTCGCAGGGGCCTTCGAGGGCTTCCATCACGCCGACATCGCCGCGTCGCTGCCGCCTGAAGACGTCGTCGCGGTTGTCGAGGGCGTCGTCGCCGACGATCGCGTCGCCGACGAGGGGCGCCGCTGGCTGGTCGACATCGACGGCATCGTCGACGACGGCGCGGGCAGCGGGCGGGCGGCGCGAGCGACCCTCGCCGTCCCGGTCTTTGCCCCGCGCCTGGTCGCGGGCCGTGGCGTCGTCATCGGCGCCGGTGATCGGGTGCGGCTGCGGGGGCGCCTGCTGCGGCCGGGGCCGGCGCTGTCACCGGGCTCGTTCGATCCGGCGTCGCTCGCCCGCGCACGTGGGGTCCACGCGACCCTCGCGATCCACGACGACGCCGACGTCGCCGTCGTCGCTCGCGGGGCGGCGCCGCCGCTGGTGGCGGCGCGGATCGCGCTGCGGGAGCGGCTGCTGGCGCAGGTGCCGCCGAGGCTCGCGGGCCTGCTGCTGGCCCTCCTGATCGGCGACACCTCGCTGTTCGACGACGAGCAGGACACCGCCTATCGCCACGTCGGCGCCGGCCACCTCCTCGCCGTGAGCGGCCTGCAGGTGACGCTGCTCGCCGTCGTGCTCCGTCGCCTCGCCGCCGGGCTGTTCGTGATGCTGCCGGTGCTCGGGCGGGGCTGGCGCGCCCAGCGGGCCGCCGCGGTCCTCGCCCTCGTCGGCGTCTGGGCGTTCGTCGGCCTGTGCGGCATGCCGCCGTCGGCGGTGCGGGCCGCGGTGATGGCGAGCGCCGTCGTCGTTGGTGCTGTGCTCGGCCGCCGCGTGCTCCTCGTCGACGCCCTCGCGGCCGCAGGCCTGCTCACGGTGCTGGCATCGCCGTCGTCGGTGCAGGATGCCGGCTTCCTCCTTTCGTACGCGGCGGTGCTCGCCCTCGCGGCGACGAGCGGTGGTGCGCCGCTGGCCGCCGGCGACAACGAGTCCCTGATTCGGCGCCTCGCCAGCGCGATCGGGTCGTTCAAGGCGCCGGTGGTGGCCTCGCTGACGGCGGGCTTCGCGACGCTGCCGTTGTCGGCCTGGTTGTTTGGACAGGTGGCGCCTGCGGGGCTCGTCGCCAACATCGTGCTTGTGCCGGTGGCGAGCGTGCTGCAGTTGCCGGCGCTGCTGTGTGGTGTCGTCGGCGCCGTCGTCGACGTCGACGTGATCACGTGGTGCGGCGGGCAGGCGGCGCTGCTGCTCGAGGCGCTCGTCTTCGGCCTCGCCGGGCTCCTGCCGGGGGTGCGCGCCATCGAGCCGCCGTCGGCGGCGGTGACGGCGATCCTCGTGCTGTGGGCGCTCGGGATCGGCGCCCTCGTCATGGCGGGTCGGACCCGGGCCGCGCTCGCCGCGACGGCAGTGATCGCGGTTGGCCTCGTGGTGATGGGGATCGAGCCGCGCGCGCTGCGCGTGACCTTCCTGCCGGTGGGGCAGGGTGACGGCGTCGTGGTGGAGTTCCCCGACGGCGGCGTCATGGTGATCGACGCCGGTGGACGCGTCCCCTTCGATCCGACGATGTCGGACGCCGGCCGTGCCGAAGTCTTGATGGAACCGGGGCGCCGCGTCGTCGTGCCCTGGCTGCAGCGCCGTGGCATCGAGCGCGTCGACGTCATGGTCGTGTCACATCCCCATCCGGACCACGCGGGTGGGTTGCTCGCCGTGGCCGAGGCGATGCCGGTGGACGCACTCTGGCTCGCCGGCGACGTCGACGCGCCCGGCCGGCTGCTGCGGCCGCTGGTGTCGACGATCGGGCCCACGCGCGTTCGCAGCACCCCCGGGCTCCTCGGTCGCCATGCGTTCGGGGGCGCCACCGTCGAGGTCCTCGCGCCGGCGCCGGTCGAGGGCACACCGACCTACCCGGAGCTGCACGCCAACGACAACAGCCTCGTCCTGCGGATCTGTTTCGAGGGGGCGTGCGTGCTGCTGCCGGGCGATCTCGAGACCCTCGGCGAAGAGCTGCTGCTGGAGAGCGTGGGGGCAGAGCGCCTCCGCGCCGACGTCGTGAAAGCAGGCCACCATGGCTCGCGGACATCGTCGGGGCCGCCCTTCGTGGCGGCGACGGCGCCGGGCCATGTGGTGTTCTGCACCGGACGTCACAACACCTTCAGCTTCCCGAGCGCCGAGGTGGTGGCGCGCTGGAAAACCGCGGGGGCGACGACCTGGGACACGGCGGTCCATGGTGAGATGCGTTTCACGCTGCGCGGTGGCGACGTCTCCGTGCGCGCCCATCGGCGCGATTGACGGCGTGACCGGGACTCTCCTACGGTGGCGCCCGGCTGATCATGGCGATCAGCGTCGATCAGCTCGGAGCAGCGCAATGGCGGACCAGCCCTGCATCATCGGACGCGGCATCACGATCAAGGGCAACCTCGCGGGCAGCGAGCAGCTCATCATCGAGGGCGCCGTCGAGGGGCACATCGCCCTGAAGGAGCACCTCACCATCAAGGAGACCGGCCGGATCACGGCCGACATCGAGGTGGAGTCCCTGCTCGTGCATGGCAGCGTCAGCGGCAACATCGACGCCCGCGACCTCGTCTCCCTCTCCGCCGAAGCCTCCGTCGTCGCCGACATCCGCGCCCCCCGCGTCGTCATCGAAGACGGCGCCCGCTTCAAGGGCCGCATCGAGATGGATGTCGACCTGCCGCCCGGCATCTGAGCGCCCACCGTCCAGCCTTCCACCCCTCCTTCCCCATTCCCACCGAGCGAGACCCCACCATGGCCAACACCGTCATCGGCAACACCATCGTCATCGACGGCGAAATCACCGGCGATGAAGACCTCACCATCCGCGGCACCGTGAAGGGGCGCATCAGCCTCTCCGCGAGCCTCATCGTCGAGAACAGCGGCGTCGTCGAAGCCGACATCGAGACCCGCCACGTCGAGGTGTCCGGCAACGTCACCGGCAACATCACCGCCAACGAGAAGGTCGAGCTCAAGAGCGATGGCCGCATGGTGGGCGACATCAAGGCCCCCCGCATCCTCATCGCCGACGGCGCCGTCTTCAAGGGCAACGTCGACATGGAACGCTGAGCGTCGGACCAGACGGTCCCGACCGCACACCGTGAAGTTCCCGGCTCCCGCCAAGGCAGGATGAGATGGCAACCGTGAAGACCAACCCCGGCACCGAGATCAACGTCACCGTCATCGGCGACTCCGTTCGCGTGCAGGGCAACCTCTCTGGCGACGAGGACCTCCACGTCCTCGGTCGCGTCGATGGACGCATCGAGCTGCAGCGCACCCTCGTGGTGGCGCCCTCGGGCATCGTGAAGGCCGAGGTCGTCGTCAAGAACGCCGTCGTCAGCGGCGTCGTCGTTGGCAACATCCGCGCCTCGGAGTCGGTGGAGCTGACCCGCGAGGGCCGCATGGTCGGCGACATCTTCGCCCCCCGCGTGATCATCGTCGACGGCGCCAGCTTCCGCGGCAGCGTCGACATGGGCGACATCGAGAACATGCCGGTGCGCAAGCCCCAGGCGGAGCGTCCGCGTCCGGCCTCGACGCCGGTGGCCTCGACGCGTCCGACCTCGACGGTGAGCAGCACGCCGCGCCCGGCCGCCGCCCCGCCGGCGCCCCGCCCGATGAGCAGCCCGCCCCGGCCGGCTACGCAGCCGCCGCCGCCGCCGGTGGTCCACACGCCGCCGCCGCCGCCCCCGGCTCCCGCCGCCGTCGAGGAGGTCGAGGAGGTCGAGGAGGAGGAGGTCGAGGTGACCGGTGGCCTGCCGACCGATCCGCCCGCGGCCAAGGGTCTGCCCCACAAGGCCCAGAAGGCCCGCGTCATCGTGAAGCGGCGGTAGGCGATGGCGCCCCCCGTCGACTTCAAGGCCCAGAAGGCTGCCCTCCTCGCGCTGCTGCGTGAGCTCTCGTACGAGGAGCGTCCGGTCACGCTGTCGTCGGGGCAGCCGTCGCACTTCTACATCGACTGCAAGCAGACGGTGCTCACCGGCCAGGGGCACATCCTCGTCGGGGCCTGCTTTGCCGAGCTGCTGCAGCGCGCCGAGCACCTGCACCCCCGTCCGGGCCAGCTGCACCACGCGGCGGTCGGCGGGCTGACGATGGGGGCCGATCCGCTCGCGTCGGCGACGGCGCTGTGGTCGACACTGCAGGGGCGAGACCTCGACGCCATCTACGTCCGCAAGGAGCCCAAGGGCCACGGCACCGGCGCCTTCCTCGAGGGGACGAAGCACGTGCCCCCCGGCAGCCGCGTCGCCATCGTCGAAGACGTCGTCACGACCGGCAACGCCAGCAAGACGGCCGCCGAGCGCCTGCGCGCGCATGGCTACGTCGTCGACACGGTCCTCGCCATCGTCGACCGCGAAGCCGGCGGCCGGGAGGCCCTCGGGGCGCTCGGCCTGACCCTGTTTCCCCTCTTCACCGTGGCGGACTTCCCCGTCGGGGGCGCCCGGTGAGCGCCCGCCGCGGCCTGCGGCTGGCGACCGTCGTGGTCGGCCTCCTCGCTGCCGCCGGCTGCGCGTCGTTGCCGGCGGGCGGTCCCGTCGAGGTGGCCCCGGCGACGACGGCGACGACGTGGGATGCCGAGCTCGCGCGGGCCACCCGGCGCGTCGAGCCCTACCAGTGGGCGATGCGCCAGGCCGACCTGCGGGCGACGCTGATCACCCCCCGCCTCCGCCAGGCGTTCCTCACGGAGCGCAGCCGCTTCCACGGCCGCTTCGCGCGCGACGCCGCCACCGAGCTCCTCGCGATGGGTGTCGTCGACGAGGGCGTCGACGCCACCGCCATCGATCGGCCGAAGGGCGAGGAGCAGATCCTCGTCTTCGTCGCCTTCTACGCCGCCGACCAGAAGAACCGTGACCTGGCGATCACGGGCTCCATCTGGGACGTCGCGCTGGTGCGGGGGGGCGCACGGGTGAAGCCGATGGCCATCGAGGCGGTGCGCTCCTCGCCGGCGGTCTCGCAGGTCTTCCCATACGTCGACCGCTTCGATGATCTCTACCTGCTGCGTTTCCCGCTCGTGGACCCCGCCACCGGGGCGGCGCCGCTGGCGCCTGGGACCGAGCCCCTCCACCTCGAGATCGCCAGCGCCCTCGCCACCTGCGACGTGAGCTGGTCCCTCGTCGACGCGCGCTGATCGGCCGGCGGGTCGCGGGCGCGGCCAGCCACGGCGCTGCCCCACTGCATCGGAGCATCCATGCCCATCGATCCCCGTCAGGCGGCGCTTGTCACCATGTTCGGCGCGCGCGTGAAGAAGAACGTCGCGCGCCTGGCTCCGTGGCGTCGGCGCGAGGGTGTCACCTGCTATCGCGCCTATGACCGGGACATCCCCGAACTGCCGTTCGCGGTCGACGTCTTCGTCGACGACGACACCGGCCTCGCCCACGTGCTGCAGACGGCCTGGGCCCCGCGCCACGGTGGTGGCGTCGCCTTCGCCGCACTCGTCGACGCCTGCGCGGTCGCCGCCGCCGCCGCCGTCGACGCGGGCGACCGCTTCGTCACCCAGATCCGCGAGCCCGGGCCAGGCGGTGAGCTCGCCCATGATGAAGTCGAGGCCTCGCGTTGGGAGCTTACGGTGCGTGAGGGGCGGGCCCGCTTCCGTCTCCGCCTCGGTGCTCGTCGCGATCCGGGGCTCTTCCTCGACCATCGCCCGACGCGCACGCGCGTCGCCGAGGACATCGGTGGGCGTCGGCTGCTCAACCTCTTCGCCTACACCGGCAGCTTCTCCGTGCAGGCCGCGTTGGCGGGGGCGGCGGCCACGCTGTCGGTGGATCTCTCGGCCAGCACCTGCCGCTGGGCCGAAGAGAACCTGGCGCTCAATGGCCTCGGCGGCCCCGCGCACCGCGTCCAGCAGGCGGATGTCCTGTCGTTTCTCGACGACGACGACGCACGCTGGGACGTGATCGTGATCGACCCTCCGAGCTTCTCGAAGAGTCGCCGCGCCGCCGGCACCTTCGATGTGCAGCGCGACCACCCGGCCTTGATCGCACGGGCGGTGAGGCGGCTGAGCACGGGCGGAGCGATCTGGTTCTCCTGCAATCGCCGCGACTTCAGCCTCGCGCGCGAGGCGCTGCCCGACGGGTTTGTCGTCGACGACATGACCGGGTCGACCACGCCGCCGGACTTCCGTGGCACGCCGCACTGGTGCTTCCGCCTGTACCGGTGATCGCTGCGATCACGCGCCACGCGCTCGCGACGCGCGCGCCACGCACGCACTGCGCGTTTTGAGACACCCACCGAATGTGACCGCGTGCGCCGCGGCACGCCGCGTGTCGTGCGCTCATGCGCGCGCGTCGAAACCGTGATTTGTCGTCGAGAAACGCGTGCTCGATGGTGGTGTCGAGCACACGCGCGAGGCACGCGAAGCGTGAAGATGTCGCTGCGTGATGCGCGTGTTCTTCGATGCTTTGCAAAAAAGGACTGGCGGAGAATCGGCTTCAAGGACTAAAAGTGAGTGAGCGCTGAGGCGCTCTGCAGGCGAGTGTCAATGAACGGTGTTGCGAGCGACAATCCAAACGAAAGCGCGGAAGGTCGCACGCTCCATCGCTCAGCACTTGTCAAGTGCGTGCCCCACTTCTCTCCAGGCGGAGAGCGGAGCGGTCACGTGGGGACTCACCTGCAGGGTCGACTGGCGACCGCACCGCACCACGTCTCGACATGGTGTGTGGCGATCGGCGGAACTCGGCATCCACAGGCCCGACGCGTGAGCGTCAGCCACCACCTCCGGCCCGTGCCGTCTGTCCGGTGCAGCTCTGACTGCGCCTTCGGCCGGGCCCGGACGAGGAGAGCCGCGGCGTTGTCCTCGGACCGCACCGACGGTTGAACCAACCAAGGAGACACACAATGGCGACCAAGAAGGCTGCGAAGAAGCCCGCGAAGAAGGCGGCGAAGAAGGCCGCGAAGAAGCCGGCCAAGAAGGCCGCGAAGAAGGCCGCGAAGAAGCCGGCCAAGAAGGCCGCGAAGAAGGCCGCGAAGAAGCCGGCGAAGAAGGCCGCGAAGAAGGCGACCAAGAAGGCTGCGAAGAAGCCGGCGGCCAAGAAGGCCGCGAAGAAGGCTCCCGCGGCGGCTGCCCCGGCGACCTGAGCGCCAACGTCACGGCATCCATGTGATGTCGTGTCGTGGAGAGGAGAGGCACAGGAGGATCGTTGGTCCTTCTGTGCCTCTTCTTTTATTGTTGTGTGATGGGGCGCAGACACGGCGGATGAGGATATCGGGGGCCACTGCCGGTGCTGTGTCTCTGCCGCGCTGTCGACGTGCAAGCGCCACACGCGTGACCCTGGCACCTGCTTCACGCCCCCGCCGGTCGCCGACACGCGGCGCGGTTTGGCAGGGCGTGTGCCACAGTGGATTGGCTCCACCATTGCCGGCCGTCGGCAACGTTGCCGCCCGCTCGGTTTCATGCCGGTTGCCGCCGTCGGTGGCATAGTCCGCCCATGTCGTCGTTCCCGCGTCTCCTGGCCTACATACATGAGCGCCGGCCCCAGCTCCTCGATCGGCTGGTGGCGGAGGTGAAGGAGTTCGTGCCCCGCTACGAGCTGCTGCCGGTGGAGGACTTCCGGGGTAGCCTCGATGGCCTGCTGACCGCCCTCATGGAGCTGCTGGTCGGGACGTCGCCGACGGCGGTGCAGCTGCGCCTCGTGGCGGCGGCCGAGCGACGCGTGGCCCAGGGCTTCAGCGCCGCCGACTACCTGCGCGCGACGTTCGTGGTGCCGACCGTCCTGCAGCGGGAGCTGCGTCTGCTGCTGGCCCACGACGCCGCCGCGATGGAGGAGTTGGTGCGGCTGGCGCCGGTCCTCATCGACCTGACCGCCACCGCCGGGAACACATTCGTCGATCGGGTGAGTCGTCAGCTTCAGGCGAAGAACCTCGAACTCAACCGCCTGAACCAGCAGCTGCTGGGACACCAGCGGGCCCTGTCCCTCGAGGTCGGCGCTGCGATGCGCCAGCTGGCGGCGGCCAACGAGTTCAACCGGCTCGTCATCGAGAGCCTCTCGTCGGGCGTCTTCGTCACCGACCGCACCACCGAGCAGATCACCCTCTTCTCGAGCCGGCTCGAGGAGATGCTGGGCATCCCCGCCGAAGAGGCCCTCGGCCACAACGTCAGCGAGGTCTTCGCGCGGGTCGGTGGCCTGGACGTCGCCGGCGGCATCGATCAGGTGAAGCAGACCGGCTCGATGCCCCTCACCAAGCACCACATCACGCTGCCCGGCGGAAAGAAGAAGAGCGTCTACGTCCGGGCACAGACCCTGCTCGATGAGACCTCGATCCCCATCGGTGCCGTCGTCCTCGTCGACGACGTGAGTGAGCGCGAGCTGCTGCTCGACAGCTTCTCGCGCTACGTCTCGAAGGACCTCGTCCGGCGGCTGCTGGCGCGGGCCGAGCCCCTCGGGCTGGAGGGGGAGCGCCGCGCCTGCACGATCCTCTTTGCGGATGTGCGCGGCTTCACCTCCCTCGCCGAAGGCAGCTCGCCCGAGGCGCTGCACATGCTCCTCAACGTCTACTTCCGCCTCATGATCGACTCGATCCTCGGGGCGGGCGGCTTCATCGACAAGTTCGTCGGCGACAAGGTGATGGCGCTCTTCACCGAGGGCCGGCCCGGTGATCACGCCCGCGCCGGGGTCCGGGCGGCGCTGGCCATCAAGCAGGCGCAGGCGATCCTCAACGATGAGCGCCGGGCCGCCGGGCTGCCGGCTCTCGAGATCGGCATCGGCGTCAACACCGGCGACGTGCTGCTCGGCAACATCGGCAGCGACCAGCGCATGGAGTTCACGGCGATCGGCGACCCCGTCAACGTGGCCGACCGGCTCCAGCATATGGCCAGGCAGGGCGAGGTCCTCGTCGGCGATGAGACCATGCGCCTCGTCGAAGGCGACTTCACCTTCGTCGATCGCGGCGACCTCTCACTCCGGGGCAGGCAGGCCACGGTGCGTGTCGGCCAGCTCACCATCGATGGTGGCTGACCATGGCCCGTGTACTCGTCGTTGATGATGAGCCTGCCCACCGCGAGAGCCTGCGACGGATCTTCGAGCGCGCGGGTCACGAGGTCATCCTGGCGAGGGATGGCGAGGAGGCCATCGGCCTGCTCGAGCGCGTCGCCGTCGACATCGTCCTCACGGATCTCGTGATGCCGCGGGTCGACGGCCGCATGGTCCTGAAGGCCGCGCTCAACCTCCGCCACGACATCGACGTCGTCCTCATGACGGCCTACGGCAACGTCGAGAACGCCGTCGCCGCCATGCGGGAGGGGGCGAAGGACTTCCTCACGAAGCCCGCCCGCCGCGGTGAGCTGCTCGCCTGCGTGGATCGGCTCCTCGAACGCCAGCACCTCCTCGCCGAGAACCGGGCGTTGCGCGTGGAGCTGGGACGCGAACAGCAGCAGCCGCGCCGTGAGGCGCGGGGGCTCGAGCGGTTGCTTGGCAACAGCCCGGCGATGACGGCGCTGAAGCAGACCCTCCAGCAGGTGGCGCGGACGTCGGCGGCGGTGTTGCTCGTCGGCGAGAGCGGTACCGGCAAGGAGCAATGCGCCCGGGCCCTGCATGAGCTGTCGCCGCGGGCCGACGGCCCCTTCGTGGCCGTGAGCTGCGCGGCGCTGCCCGACACGCTGCTCGAGGTCGAACTCTTCGGCGCCGAGAAGGGGGCCTTCACCGGCATCGACGAGCGCCGGGCCGGGCGTTTCGAGCGCGCCCACGGCGGCACGCTCTTCCTCGATGAGGTCGGCGAGATGCCGCTGCCGATGCAGGTGAAGCTGCTGCGCGTCCTGCAGGAGGGGGAAATCGAGCGGCTCGGCGGCAGCGGCACCATCGCCGTCGACGTCCGCGTCGTCGCCGCCACCCACGTCGACCTCCAGGAGCGGGTCCGGGCCGGGACCTTCCGCGAGGACCTCTACTACCGGCTCGACGTCGTCACGCTGCGTCTGCCTCCGCTGCGGGAGCGCGAGGGCGACATCGCCCTGCTCGCCCACGCCTGGCTCGCGATCCACGCCGCCCGCCACGGCCGCAGCATCGACGGGATCGAGCCGCGGGCCCTGCAGGCACTGGTGACGTGGCGCTATCCCGGCAACGTGCGTGAGCTCTCCCACGCCATCGAGCGGGCCGTGGTGCTGTGCCCGGATGGCTCGTCCCTTCGCTTCGACGACCTGCCGCCGGCCATCAAGGAGCACACCGGCTCGTCGACACCGGCCGAGACGCTCACCTTCCGCGTCGGGCAGATGACCCTGCCGCAGATGGAACGGGCCGCGATCGACGCGACGATGGCGTTTGCCCACGGCGACAAGGTGCAGGCAGCCAAGCTCCTCGGCGTGTCGCTCCGGACGTTGTACCGGCGTCTCGACGAGAAGCCCGGCGTCGAGGACGACGACGGTTGAGCCCGGCGAAGGCGCTGGCCAGCGTCGACGCGCTGCGCTAGCAGGTACGTCAGGCGGCGGTGCGAACGCAGCACCCGCCGGGCCGATCCTCCTCGTCGACGACGACGGCGGAACGACCCGCCGGGAGCGGCCACGCCAGCCGAGGACGGTGCAGGCCCGGGTGCCTGCGGCTCACGTGACGGGGCTCCGATGAAGCTCGTGGACATTCTGGATATCGGCCGGGTCATCCACCGCCTCCAGGCCACCACCCGAGACGCCGTACTGCATGAGATCGTGCACCGCGGCTTCGTCCAGCGGGAGTGCAATACCGAGCTCGGCATCGCCGACGAGGAGCGCATCGTCTCCGTGCTGATCGAGCGCGAGCGAACCTTCTCGACAGGCATCAAGGATGGCCTCGCGATCCCGCACGGCAAGCTCGAACGCCTCGACACCGTGCTGGCCGCCGTCGCCGTTTCCGAGGCCGGCGTCGAGTTCGGTGCGCCCGACGGCAAGAAGAGCCAGGTCTTCGTGGCCCTGCTGGCCCCCGAGTCCGGTGCGAGCCTGCACCTGAAGGCCCTCGCCCGTATCAGCCGCATCTTTTCAGCGCCGGGTCTGCTGGAGCGGCTGCTCGAGGCTGGCAACGAGGAGGGGATCCTCCAGATCCTCGTCGATGAGGACGCGCGCCTCGCATGAGGGGGCCAGCCATGAAGTCCGTCCGGGTCGGCGAGATCCTCGAGTCCACCGGTGCCGAGCTCCAGCTGGCGGTCCTCGCCGGGCAGCAGGGGCTCGGGCGCACCGTGAGCGCCACCCGCATCCAGAAGCCGGGCCTCGCCCTCACCGGCTACGTCGACTTCGTCCAGAAGGGCCGGGTCCAGATCCTCGGCTCCACCGAGCTCACCTACCTCGAGAAGCTCGATCCGTCGGTCCGCCGTCGTCACTGCGATGGCTTCTGCGCCGTCGAGGTCGCCGTCATCGTCTGCACCAAGGGCATGGCGGTGAACCAGGACCTCATCGACGCCTGCGAGGCCAGCGGGACGCCGCTCTTGACCACGCTGCAGACCACCGACGTGTTCATCTCCCGTATCGAGGGCTGGCTCGAGGACCGGCTCGCGCCGCAGACGACGATGCATGGCGTGCTGCTGGAGTGCTACGGCCTCGGCGTGCTGCTGCTCGGCAAGAGCGGCATCGGCAAGAGCGAGCTGGCCCTCGACCTCGTCCAGCGGGGCCACCCCCTCGTCGCCGACGACATCGTCACCATCCGTCGTCGTGGCGTCGAGACGCTCTACGGGCAGGGCAGCGGGCTCACCAAGCACCTGCTCGAGATCCGCGGCCTCGGCATCTTGAATGTGAAGGACCTCTTCGGCGTGAGCGCCGTCCGCGAGAAGAAGCGTATCGATCTCATCGCCGAGCTCGTCGACTGGCGGGCCGACGAGGAGTACGACCGCCTCGGCCTCGACGAGCGCTTCTTCACGATCCTCGACGTCGAGGTCCCCCTCATCACGGTGCCGGTGCGGCCGGGCCGCGACATGGGCGTCATCGTCGAGGCTGCGGCGCGCAACCAGGTGCTCAAGAGCATGGGCCGCAACTCGGCGATGGAGCTGCAGGAGCGCCTCGCGCGGGAGCTGGCGCGCGGCCGCGTGAAGGACGACATCGACTGAGTTCCATCCGGTGGACGCAGCGCGGCGTTCCCGGGCCGCTGCGACCGCCTGCCGCGCCGGACCGGTTGCGGCGACGTCGGCTGCGGCGCACGATCCCCGCATGTCCGCGCGCATCTGGCTCTTCGTCGTCATGGTGGCCGTCGTCGGCGCGTCCGAGGCGGCGGCCCACAAGCGCTACGCCCGTCAGCTCGGCGTGAAGTGCAAGGAGTGCCACGAGAGCCCCGAGGGCGGAGGTCCCCGGCACCTCATCGGCCAGTACTACCAGGCGACCGGCGAGCTGCCGCTCGACCGCTCCCCGCAGGGGATGAAGCTCATCGAGAGCACCGTCGACCGCTGGCTCCTCGAGCAGCTGTCGAAGCCGCCGCCGATCCGCTGGGGCCATACCGCCCTCGCCGCGCTGCCCGAGCTGCCGACGCCAACGCACACGCCGGCCCCCGACCACGCCGTGCTGCGGCGTCTGTCGCTCGACCTGCGCGGGACGGCGCCGACGGAGAAGGAGGTGAAGCTCCTGCAGGAGGGCAAGCCCCTCGACGCCTTCGTCGACGAATTCATCGAGAGCAAGGACTTCGACTCGACGTTCTTCCTCTACCACAAGGACATCATCCGCCCCCGCACCGGCATCTTCTCGACGCCCATCTCGTTTTCGCGCGTCAGCCGCGGCAGCGCTGGTGGTCGCGAGGTCTGGCGCTCGGAGCGCATCCGCACCGAGGCCCAGGACGGCGACTGCGACGCCGACAAGCTCGTGCCGGTGTCGCCGTGGTGGGATCGCAAGCTGACGGTGCAGGTGTGTCGCCGGAGCGCGTCGACGGCCCCCACCGTCGTCGTCAAGGGCAAGACCCTGCGCTGCGACACCGACGCCGGCCAGCAGAGCGGGCAGTGCGGCTGCGGGCCCCACCTCGTGCACTGCTACACCGACGGCATCCGCGACGAGGTCATCAAGTCCATGAAGGACGAGATGGCGCAGCTCGCCATGACGGTCGTGAAGGAGCGTCGGCCCTACAGCGAGGTGCTGACGGCCGACTGGACGATGCTCGACGGCAAGCTGGAGGTCTTCTACGGCAAGGTCTGGGAGACCCAGTCGAAGATCGAGGACCCCGACGCCAGCAAGCCCTGGCGGAAGATCGAGCGGGACCCCCGCCACAGTGGTGTGTTGTCGTCGCCGGCGATGCTGAATTTCTTCTATAATGGAAGGCGCTGGGCGGAGCGGACCCTGGAGGCATTCTTCTGCCACGAGACAACGCCCGATTTTGATTTGCTCGATGAGACCGTCGATGGCGGCGAGTCCGTCGCCATCGCCTACCGCGACAGCCCGGATCTCACCCCGACGATGAACGTCACCCAGGGCCGGGCCTGCGCCGCCTGCCACCTCCAGCTCGACGCCGTGGCCCGGGTGAAGGACCGCTGGGACTATTTCGGCCGCTACTACGACGTGATGCCGACCCGCGGCCTGCCGATCCCCGAGGACGTCGTCTTCGAGGGCCAGACCGTGTCGGGCATGGACGGCTTCGGTCGGGCGCTGGCGTCGTCGGAGACCTTCCACGACTGCGTCGTCAACCAGGTCTGGCAGCACATGACCGGGCACCGGTTCACGTCGTCGGAAACGGCGACGCGCAAAGCGCTGCTGGCGCAGTTCCGCCAGGCTGACCTCGACTTCAAGAGCCTCGTGAAGGCCGTCGCCCAGACGCCCCAGTACCGGTCGATGGAGAACCTCAAGCTGATGAAGCGCGAGCAGTACCTGCGGGCGATGGGCCGGGCCACCGACGTCGCCTGGAAGGTCGGCAAGACCCCGGGCTGGGATGTCTATTACGATAAGGTCGGTGGCATGGATTATCGCAAGATTGAGCAACGCGATATCCGCCCGGGTGTGGGTCATTCATTGGTGCAGTTCAAGGGCGCTGCCGAGAGCTGCGACGAGTTTGTGAACCGCGAGGCGAAGCGGGCCCGCAAGGAGCGCCTGTGGCTCTCGACCGTCGACAGTCCGGAAGACGCCCCGGCGCCGGGGGCCTTCGACGAGGCCATGCAGCGTCTCTACGCCCGCGCCGTGTCCCGCCCCTGGAGCGACGTGCCCGAGGCCGAGCGCCAGATCCTGCGGGACCTCTTTGCCCGCGTCAGCGGGACCCACGGACCCGCCGACGGCTGGCGGGCCGTCTGCACCGCCGTCTTCGGCTCCGCCGACTACGCCCTCTACTGAAACGTCCTCGCTGGCCCACCCCCTCCGGAGTACACCGACGCCATGAGCTCCACCCGACGAGGCTTCCTGTCCCGCGCGGCCCTCGCAGGCGGCGCCCTCGTGCTCCCGTCCGGGCTGCTGACGACGGTCGGCGGCTGCCAGCCGGCGACCGGGCGACGCACCGACCATTACTTCATCTTCTATCTGATGGTCGGTGGCTGGGATTTGATGTTCGTGACGGACCCGCCGTCGCAGAAGGAGGGCTTCTGGATTCCCTACGAGGAGGACGAGGTCGTCAGCGCCGGCGACGTCCGCCTCGGGCCGGCGATGAAGCCGCTGCTGCCGTTCGCGTCGCGCATGGGCATCCTCAAGGGCATCCACTGCGATTCCCTGAACCACCCGCAGTCGCGCTTCCGCATGGTGACCGGGCAGTTCAAGCCGCCCGGTGACGTCGTCGCACCGTCGATCCAGACCCTCATCGCGCAGAAGACCGGGCAGGCCTACGAGCTGCCGAACCTGAGCAGCGACCAGCTCCGTCCGGCGACCTTCCGCGGCACCGTCCCCGACCTCCGCCTCGAGCCCGTGCGCGTGTCGTCCATCGATCAGCTCGAGGGCCTCACCCGCATCCGCGGCGGCGTCGGCACGTACCGCCGCGACATCGAGGAGGCCCTGAGCGAGAAGGACCGCCTCACCGTCGAGCGCTGGAAGACCGCGTCGTCGTCGTCGCTGGCGCCGTCGTTCGCCGACTTCGCCGACCTCGAGCGCAACCTGGCGCAGTCCGACTACCACCAGCGGGTGCGGCGGGCGACGTCGGTGAAGGAGGCCGCCGAGGTGGCCGTCAACGGCGGCAACCGCGTCGACCGGCAGATCCGGCTGGCCGTCGAGGCCGTCCGCCAGGACCTCGCCCCCGTCGTCACCGTCGGCACCGGCGAGTTCGACTCCCACACGCGCAGCGAGTACGCGAGCCACCCCGCCGCCGTCATCCGCGGCCTGCAGGCGGTCGCCGACATCGCGAAGGGCCTCGCCGCCAGCGATGCCGGCGACGGCCGCTCGCTCCTCGACATGACGACCATCGTCGTCACCAGCGAGTTCTCGCGGGCCCCGTCGAAGAACGAGCTCGGCGGCAAGCACCACTGGTCGACGAACTCGATGCTCATGATCGGCAAGGGCGTGCGCCCCGGGCCGGCCGGCGAGCCCCGCGTCTTTGGCGCCGTCGACGAGAACCTGATGGCGTTGCCCATCAACCCCCAGACCGGCTCGCGCCGGCGTGGCGTCGACTTTCTCGACATGTCGCACGGGCTCGCGACGGTGCTGGCCATGGCGGGCATCGACCCGCAGCAGGCCATCCACCAGGAACCCATCCCCGCCCTCCTCGCCTGACGGATACCCACGTGGCTCGCATCATCCCCCTCCTCCTCGCGCTCGCCGCCAGCCCGGCCATGGCGGCGCCGACGCCCGTCGAGTTCGTCGGGCGCCTGCACTTCCCGCTGCTGCACTTCCCGATCGCGCTGCTCTTCGGCGTCGCGCTCCTCGAGTTCGTGTGGCGTCGCGGCGACCAGCTGCAGCGCCGGGCCTTCGTCGCGCCCCTGCTGCTCACGGCGGCGCTGTCGGCGGTCGTCACCGTCGTCGCCGGCCTGGCCCTCGCCAACGGCGAGACCTTCGACGGCGCCCAGGCCGACACCTTCAACCTGCACCGCGGCCTCGGCATCGGTACCGCCGTCCTCGCCGTCATCCTCGTCGTGCTGCAGAAGCTCGGCGCCGGCGCCTATCGGCCCCTGCTGGCCGTCGCCGTCGTCGCCGTCACCGTCGTCGGCCATGAAGGCGGCGAGCTCGTGCACGGCGCCGGCTACCTCACGCGGACGACGTCGCCGGCGGCGACGCCCTCGACGACAGGCGTGGCCCACGACGACGACCACCCCCGCAAGGCCTCCGACGGCGACGAGGGCGACGAGGGCGCCGACGTCCGCGAGCGTCACCCCGAGGGGTCGCTCGTCGATACGCCCGACTACGTCACGCACATCAAGCCCATCTTCGACCGCAGCTGCGTGAAGTGTCACGGCCCCGAGAAGCGCAAGAGCGGGCTCCGCCTCGATCAGAAGCGCTTCGCGATGAAGGGTGGCGAGAGCGGCCCCACCGCCATCGTCCCCGGCGACGCCGGCAAGAGCCTCGTCTTCTCCTCCTGTGCGCTCGCTCCCGACGAGGACGGTGTGATGCCGCCGCGCGGCAAGCTGCTGGCGCTGTCGGAGATCGAGCTCATCAAGCGCTGGATCGATCAGGGCGCGGTCTGGCCGGACTGACCGTCACGGCGCGGGGACGAGCCGGCTCACGAGGGCCGGCAGCGTCCGCTCGGCGGGCCCGAGCAGGTTGAGGGCCCCGGGGACGTCGAGGGGGTCGAGGTTGACGTTGACGATGGTGGCGCCGCTCGCCTGGGCGGCGTGGATCGCCATGCTCGTGATGCCGACGGAGAAGCTGGTGCCGACGAAGGCGATGACGGCGGCGTCGTTGAGCCAGTCCCGCGCCTCGCGCGCGCGGAAGAACGGGTGCGAGTCGTAGTACTCGTCGAAGAGCAGCACGAGGGGCCGCAGCACCGCGCCGCACATGTCGCACTCGGGGAGGTCGCCGTGGTCGACGCCCTTCAGCGAGATGCCGGTGACGGCCATGCCGCCCATCGAGCAGCTGCGATTCGGGCACACGAAGGTGTCGTGGCGGCCGTGGATCTCGATGAGGCGGGCGCGCGGGGCGCCGCTCTCGAGGTGCAGGCCGTCGATGTTCTGGGTGATGACGTGGTGGTTCGGGTGGGCCCGCAGCAGCGTCGACAGGGCGCGGTGGCCGGGGTTGGGCCGGATGTGCAGGCCGCCGTCCTTGAGGCTCGGGTGGGCGGCGAGCCAGAAGCGCTGGTACCAGGCCTGCGGATCGGTCTGGAAGCGCGCCGCTGTGCCCCAGTCGGTGATGAAGTTCTCCCACACCGCGTCGCTGCTCTTGCGGTAGGGACTGATCCCCGACGCCACGCTGAGCCCCGCGCCCGTCACCCAGACGACGTCTTCGGTGGTCTTCAAGCGGGCGACGATGGCCGCCAGCGCGGCTTCGTCGACGACGTGGGAGGCGGGGTCGCTCATACACCTACAGTGTAGCAGCACGATCGGTCGGCGTCTGCGTCGAGGACGCTGTCGTCGTCGTCAGCGGCTGGAGCGGCCCTTCGCCACCGGCGCGGCCGAGAGCGGGTCGTCGGGCCAGCTGTGCTTCGGGTAGCGCGCGCGGAGCTCGGCGCGGACCTCCTTGTAGCCGCGCTGCCAGAACGAGCGGAGGTCCGTCGTCACCTGCACCGGCTTGTAGCCGGGCGACAGCAGGTGCAGCACGACGGCGACGCGGCCGCGCGCGACCCGGGGCGTGTCGAGCCAGCCGAAGCACTCCTGCAGCCGCACCGCGAGCACCGGCGCCGCACCCTGCAGGGCAGGGGCGTAGTCGACCCGCAGGGCGTTGCCTGTCGGCACCGTGAGCTTCGCCGGCACCTCGGCGTCGAGGAGCTGCTGGTGGGGCCAGTCGAGCAGGCCGGCGATGGCCCCGCGCCAGTCGGCGGCGGCGACGTCCTCGAGGCGACGTCGACCCCGCCGCACGAGCTCGTGGCACAGGTCGGGCAGCAGGGCCTGGAGGGCGTCGTCGTCGACGGCGGGGAAGCCGTCGTCGGGCAGGGCGAGGCGGGCGAAGCGCAGGCGCTCCAGCAGCGACTGCGCGGCGTCGTCGGGGGCAAACAGCCGGGCGAAGCGCTCGGCGAAGGCGGCGGCGAGGCCGCGAGCGACAGCGTCGTCGTCGACGGCGACGCCATCGCGCTCGTCGATGATCAGGTCCGCGAAGCGCGTGCGCCGGACGCCGACGAAGGCGCCGCGGGCCTCGTCGAGCACCGCCTCCGTCGTCGTCGACAGCAGGCCGGCGGCGGCGTCCTTCAGCAGGGCCTCGTCGACGGCCTCGGCGATCCCGACACCGGCGGCGGCGCCGCGCCCCTCGAGGGAGAGGGCGAGGAAGAGCCCGGCGTCGACGCCGCTCTCGGGCAGCAGCTTCACGCCGCGGCCGCCCACCATCAGGGCCTCGGCGGCGCCCGCCTTGCGTCGACGACAGAGCCGATCGGGGAAGCCCGCCAGCAGCGCCCGTTTGAGCCGCCGCCCGGGGCCCTCGTCGTGCGTCGTGCGCGGGGGCGCGCCCACGAGGCCCGTCAGCGCCTTCACCGACTGCCGCAGCTCGGACAGGCGGCGATCGTGCTCGGCGCGGGCGATGTGCTCCTGCAGGTCCGAGTCCGTCGTCGTCGACGCCTTGCGCTCCATGACCGCCGACAGGGCGCGATCGTCCTCGAGGAGGGCCATCGCCCAGGCGGCGTCGTCGACGACGTCGAGGTCGCGGGCGGCGAGCATGACGGCGGCGGCGCGCGGCGACAGGGGCAGGCGGGCGAGGGCCCGACCCCGCGCCGTCGGGCGGCCGGTGGCGTCGAGGGCGCGGAGGAGCTGGAGGACCTCGACGGCGTGGTCGAGGTGG
>Ga0172372_10002073_pt1 | contig 30744 bp, 27 predicted proteins | sample LakKiv5m_2_FD_114544 | JGI IMG/M metagenome (GOLD analysis project Ga0172372, IMG submission 114544) | Freshwater microbial communities from Kabuno Bay, South-Kivu, Congo - kab_092012_9.5m | ecosystem: Environmental > Aquatic > Freshwater > Lake | place: Democratic Republic of the Congo...
GAGCCCAGAGATCGGCATCGTTGTGCCAACGCTGGGAACACGTCCACACTTCCTTGAGGCATGTATCAAATCCATCCGAGAGAATGACAACGTCCACATTTGTGTGGTTGGCCCAGCTACGGCAGAGACGCAGCCCTTTCGTGCCATTTGCGACAGTTTTGTTCCCGATACTCGCAGGGGTCTTGCAGCGGCAATCAACATTGGCATCGCATCGCTTCCCCAATCAGTCAAGTTTGTGAATTGGCTGGGTGACGACGATTTGGTGAGTGCTGGTGGCCTAATGGGGCTCTCCGCAAGCCTCGCTGCCGACAACAATGTTGTTCTTGCCTATGGGCACTGCCAATACATCGATGGTGATGGGGCCGCGCTTTTCACGGTGCGTTCTTCCCGATGGGCAGAGGTACTCATGCGTTTTGGCCCACAGCTGATTTCTCAACCAGCAATGCTGTTTCGGCGTGATGCATTCCGACAGGTTGGTGGTCTTGATGAACAACTTGGCTGGGCATTCGACCTTGACTTGCTCATTAAGTTGAGTCGTTTGGGGCGGTTTAGATCAGTGTCTGGTGTAACTGCCAGTTATCGCTGGCACGATGGCGCGCTTACAGTTGCAAGTCGCCAAGGTTCGGTGCGAGAAGCGAGCTTGGTACGGGTGCGTCATTTGCATCCCGTTATGCGGACACTCTCATGGTTGTGGGAACCTTTAGTGAGAAGAGCGGTGTTACACACAGGGTTGATATTGAGTCGACGTTTCCTGAAATACGACTGAACATTGACGGAAGTTTCATTGACTGGTGTAGGCGTTACCAGGGTGCCGTCATGAGACAACGACAGAGATACGAAACAGACTTCATGTATTGCGAGTTGATTTCTATGTCGGGATACACAAGTCGGGGACGACTACGATTCAAGGTCTTATCCACGTATCTCCAACCTCTCGAAATGAGGCTTGGCGTATCTACTCAACTAACAAACACCCTTCCAGCACACAAGTGTTCGCTTTTTGTGTGCGTGCTTCAGTTAATAACTCGACATTAAGTTCAAGTGCGTGACCAGCAAATTAGTTTCACAAGCTTTCTCATTCGATTTGCGTATTCAACTCTTCCATTGAAGAACAGAAGCTTTTTTGCTGTAAGTACGAGTCATCTCATGTATTCGAAGGGTCATTAAATTACGTTCAATCGGCAATTTTTGAAGCGCCAATGCAACTCCGCGCGCAGTAGCTGCCCACGTTTTATTGCTCGCCCATTTTGGACCTTCACTGCGTACTTTCCTCTGCCAAGAGTCATTTTGGGCTTGCGTGATGGCGAAAGCCAAATCTCGCGCGGATCTACCATCACAAAACTTAGCCAGAGCTCCGACCGACTCTGGAAGCGACGAGGAATCAGTGGTTACTACTGCAGTCCCAACAGCGAGCGCCTCTAATGGCGGTAATCCAAATCCTTCGTATGTTGAGGGGTATACAAGTACATCGGCGGCACTCAAACAAACTGCCAATTCATCATCGTCTAATTCCAATCGTTTTAACTTGAATCCATGTCTGTTTGCCAATGAAAGTTCGTTATTGGCTATATCTGCCCCGCCAATGAAAACTACTTCGAGGTTTTTTGAGTCCAGAAATTTGAGTGACTCCAAAAAGAGTACGGCATTTTTGTATGTACCACGAGATCCAACAAAGACGAGAAAATTACCTAAATCATAAACTTCTCTAAATCGCTTTATCTCATCATCACTTCTTGGGTAGAAAACCTTTGTGTTAACACCTGGGTAAATAGTTGAAGTACTGCGTTCATGTCCCGAAGGGTAGAAGCGAAGCAGATCTGCACATGTGCTATCAGAAATACCAATAAATGAGTTAATATTCCTGATATACAGCTTTTTTTCGATCCAGCCCCTATGGCTTTTGTCAAACCCTTCGTGTTCGGGAATCATGTCGTAAACAACGCCCAGATTGTTGCACTGGGTAGAAAACGTGTAATAACTCGACATGAAAATATCAATTTTGAAATCGTTTACAACGTCGTCAATCGAAAGTCTGTCAATTGCTGGCGTTTGATAGTCGTACTTTGGGAAATCAATGGTTTCAAAACCACAGCCGCTCAATTGACTTGAGCGATTCAGAATGAGCAGCTCAATGCCGTATTTGCTTTGCACGTCAGTCATCGAAAAATCCGAGAAGACTGATCGCCACATACGAGCTATGCCCGTGTTTTGTATATTAAAAAACACGTCATCAAACAACACTCGCTTCATGACTTGTTCGTCCGTGGAAGCAGATCTATCTCGTCAATCAAATCCAAAGTCACCCCATCAGCAAGTCCGTATTTCTTAATATTTGGAGTTTCTGGCGATTTAAATTCATTCAGTTTTTGATTTTCGATCTCCTGATGGCAAACTGACAGGATCCGACCGGTTTCATCCAGACTCGCTCCTCCTGTTGTTGTCGAAATACCTTCTGGGTTGAAGTAATACGAAGAATGGATTTCCCCCATTTTAAGAAACTTGCATCCTTTGATAAACGCTTTCACCCAAAGATCAAAATCTCCTGCGCTTCTAAAGGTTTCATCGAATAGTCCAACTTCATCGTGCACTCGCCTCCGCCACATCGGTGCGTTATGCGGGGGGTTGAACCCCAAATTCATCATTGGTAATGAAACATGGGGCAACGAAGTACTTAATCCTACTCCTTCTATTAAGGCCCATTCAGCGTTGGCCTCAAAACTTACATACACATCTTGATATGCCACATCAATTGATTTATGAGTTTTCAAGAACTGAGCTTGAAGTTCCAAAGAGTCGTTTCGGCGTAGATCATCAACGTTCATATTCGTCAGAAATTGTGAAGTCGTTTGCCTAACTCCGTGGTTCCAGACCTCGTAGATTCCGGCACGATAGTCAAACACTTCTAGAATCACATTGCTATTTTCAGAACTAAACTGATTCAATAGATTCAATTCAAAATCAGAGGCTTGAACCGCTCCAAGATAGATTTGAGACTCAGTGAAAATAGTTTGGCGCTTCAAACTTTCTAAGAAGTATGGCAAAAAAGCTTCGCTTCTATACAAACTTACGATTACACCAACATCATTCTTGAACGTGTGTTTACTCCGCTCGACTGAGGTTTCCGAGATGTCCTGGGCCTTTTTACTAAGCATTCGTCGAACACTTTTTGCATCTCGCAGCCATTGTTCTGGATCAAAGCGCTGACCGAGCATCACAAAGGACTTGTCGGGTTGAATTGCCACCCACTCTTCTTCCCCCGTTATATAAAGGTTCAAAAGGAAGTTATAGATTTTTATGCGCTTTGCAAGATTTGAGATTTTCCTCAGCAATTCAGGGCGCATTTGTAGTTCGCGAATCAGAGGTAGAACCGCAATTGCGACAATCCAATCAGTTGTCTTTTTAGGAAATTTGACTAACTTTTGACAAAGCCTTTTCACGATTGGGAAAAAGGCTCTAATCGGCCAAGTAATCTTCCAAGACAACGATGTGTGTATTCTGTGACTTATGGTGTTGCAGTCAGCTACAGCCTGTTCTAATACACCGACTCGAACATCACGATCAGCTACAGCCTGTTCTAATACACCGACTTGAACATCACGATCAGCTACAGCCTGTTCTAATACACCGACTTGAACATCACGATCAGCTACAGCCTGTTCTAATACACCGACTCGAACATCACGATCAGCCACAGCCAACATCTTGAAGTTATCAAATATGTTCGGTGGGAATTCAAAACCCTTCTTCAATCCGGATTTCTCTTTGGCCAAATAGAACCTGTTCAGACCATCTGCGTACGCCATTTCATAGTGTGAATTGATCAGAAGATTTTCCCATTCACCATGTGACTCAATGCGGGAATTTGGTTGGAAGGCTTCAACTACAACTATCCAAGGACGAAATGTTTCAAAGTCAGCTCCGAGGATTACTTCGCGCTCCATCCCTTCAACATCAATTTTCAAAAAATGTATGTCACCCTTCACGTATGTTTCACATATTTCAGAGAGTGGTCTAACTTCTTTTGTTTCAATTTCCAGAGGCGTTGCGCTTGATTCTAAATTCTTCGCGAATTCCAAAACCCCGGTTGAAAGTCCGCTTGCGTCCATCGCGCGAAAGAACTTTGCTGCTCCTGGACCTGACCCGACAAGACAGCCAAGATTTATATCCCGTGGACGACTTATGTTCAATAAGTTGAGAAAATCCAGATTTGGTTCGACATTTATTCCAGACCAGCCCCGTTCATAAAACGCATGGGTCACTGAGTCATAGATTGGGTGCTGCGCACCAAGGTCTATATAGAAACCACTATCCACATGAGCTAAAAGTCTCCATAAAATTACGTCTTCAAAGTTTTGAGAATATGAAATAAATGGATTTTCTGAGAACACGTGAACAGAGTATCCTAAGTGCGACTCAAATAATCTTGGTATGCGATAGGAAGTCCTTCGTCTAAATTGGTCTTTATTCTCAAGCCCAGTTCCTGTAGTCGCGAACTGTCAAGAAGTTTTCTCGGGATTTCGTTATCCCTCAAGTGATATAAAATGTAGCGATGATTCGTTCGCTCATCAAAAAACTGAACGGTTCTCCCTCTTTAGAACCACCTCAAACGCTGAGTGCACCATTGTCCCGCCCTGTGGTTTCCTCACAAAAATCAAAGTTAATGTTTCAATCAGTCAACTTATCATTGACTTCCAATAACTCGGTTCATGGAGAAGGACTTGTCTATTGCTTCTTTGAGAGCACTCTTCAATTCAATGCCAACACGGGCGTACAACGAGTTGCACGCCAAACTGCACGTGCCATGGCCGGTATTGGTGTAAAAGTGGTTGCTATAACTTGGGATACCGAAAAACAATCTATTGCACCTTTGCTTCCTAAAGAGATCCAGCATCTGTCTAAATGGCATGGTCCCGTTCCAGAGCAATGGCACCCATGGGTGCCGCCTTCTGAAGCACCGAAGAATTCATGGTTAATGTCGAATGAAATGCCCTCAAAATTAGGGCCAGGTGTTAATGATCAGTTACTTGAGTTCGCAAAATTGAACGAGCTGAAGACGGCAGCCACATTCTTTGATGCAATTCCGTTCCTCTTCCCCGACCTCTATCCAGCAGGTTCTGCACAACTTCACTATTCATACATGGAGCAACTTGCAAGATGGGATCTTATATTCCCTATTTCAACGCAAAGCGCCGAAGATATGTTCGACATTTTGCCTGAACAAATTTGCATAGAACAAGACATGACCCAAAAACTGAAGCCGATTTCGCTCCCAAGTGAATTTACGTCAGCGAGACGAAACCTTGATTCACCAGCTCACTTAAATTTGCGCCCGTTTATCGTTATGCTTTCGACTTTTGAACAGAGAAAAAACCATGCTTCATTCCTGAAGGCAATGATCGTCGCTCAGCGGAGTTTGCCATTTGGTTTCGACTTGATACTTGTGGGTCATCCGTTAGAAGCAAGCGTTGTAAAACTCGTAAATCTGTATAATGAAATACTTCCGAGCATGAAAGTTGTTCATGATGCTTCGGACAATCAAATTAGCGAGTGGCTTGATCGCGCAGACTTCACAGTTTTCCCATCGGTGGACGAGGGATTCGGCCTTCCAATTGTGGAAAGTCTGTGGCACGGAAAGCCAGTAATTTGCGATAATCAGAGGGCAATCCGTGAGATTGCGAAAGATGGTGGTTGCCTACAAGTAGACGTTCTAAATGTTGAGCAGTTAGCTGAAGCAATAGTCACATTGGCTACAGACCTTGAGGTTTATCGTTCCAAATGCAAAGAAATCCAGAATCGCACGTTTAACACTTGGAGTGATTATGCCTCGAGCATTGCATTTCTAATGGCAAGTCACTCTCAGCAGATGAAGTAGTTGACTAAACAGTTCGTAACGGTTTATCAACGAAAAATATGACGCGCTCATCGTAATTCAATCTTGACAGATTGTTTGATAGTTGCTCTCGGAGTTTTATATTTCCCTGCCTGAACATACTCCACTCCTGCATTGTATATTCCTGAAGCGCCATCGGGTGGGGAGTTGGGACGACTTTAATTCCAGCAATGAAACCTACGCTTCGTGCAATTACGTCAAGATCATTGAGGACTACATCGCGTTCAATCCAAGTTGGGTCAAGTTGTTTCTGGGATTTCAAAAATGCAATTGTTTCCGTAGCCTGACTATGACGCGCCCCTGGTTCGACGAATATCGCTCTGCCTCCAGGTGAAAGGACTCGGAAAAACTCCTCAAAGACCGATTGATAAGTGTGCATGTGATGTAATGTGTCGTAACAACAAAGATGCCCAAAAGTGTCACTTTCAAAGGGCGTTTTGTGCCCGTCACCTTGGCTAAACCGCCATATTGATGAGTCTAATCTCTCGTCAGCATTCATTCGATTAGAGATACAACTTTCTAAGTCCTGGTGAATATCAAATGAAACCGTCGGAATACCAAGTCGGACAAAGAACTCTGAAACCCATCCCGTGCCTGCCCCAAAATCCCGCAGCGGACGTGAAACTAGATTCTCATTTAGCAAGCAAACCATTAGACCAACATCGAACAAGAGGCGGCCAGCATTACGTCCCGAGCCGAAGGGCTCTATGAGGCTGGGATCCATGGGTGGACATTCAGAAATCGGGATTACACCTTTAAAGAGCTCAGCTTTTTTACTCATTACTCAAACAGTACCCCGAAAAACTCAGCCACGTTTCAATTAGTGAGCCGCGTACTCTTTTGATTGCAGTAAAGATGTAACTTCCTCATTCGTTCATCTAGGATTGTGACCGAGTGAATACAAGTAGTTTTTCACAGAGCCCGCTTTTCCTTCTATGGAGCGAGCGGAGAGTCTGGGGACATCTAGGTTGGCGAGATCTAAAGAGTCGCTATGTGCGAACAGTAGTGGGGCCATGGTGGTCTTCGGCCAATCTCCTATCGATTGTCATTGGAAGTTCGCTTGCAGTTGGACTGCTTTCTAACACCACTACATTCTCTCAAGCCCCTCGAATTGCCATTGGTCTGACTATTTGGACGCTTGTTTCGGCATCACTAACAGAAGCCGTTGAAATATTTGAAGCTGAAAAAAGCCTCCTGTTGAACTCGCGCTTTTCAGAAGGTTCACTCGTTGCTCGGGTCATATGGAGAAACCTTTTGATTTATGCGCACAATTTGAGTGTGGTTCTTTTCGTTTGTATTGTCAGTGGCTCAAGCGTTTCCTTAAGACTTCTGATCCTCCTACCAATCTCGCTTCTAGTGATTATTGGGATCTTGTTTCCTGCGTATTTATTCGCACGATCCCTGTTTCTACTTCGCGACCTTAAAGTGATTCTTCCATCACTTATTCAATTTGTGTTCTTTTTGACTCCAATACTTTGGACCCCACCAGACTCTGGACCCATGAAGTTGCTGGCAGAGCTGAATCCTGCTGCATGGGTACTGGAATTCGCGCGGCAGTTCATTTTTGAACAACATATGAACAGCGCATTACTTATTCAACTAATGATCTTTAATTCCTTATCGTTGTTGTGCTTCAACTTGAGCAGCAAATCGATGTCATCAGTTAGACGGATGCTCTAAACCATGTCATCGCTTGTGCTCACAAATGTTTCATTCTTTCGAATCATGGAATCAACACGCGCTAAACAGAAGCAGTTCGTTGTTAACAATGTTTCCTTGAAGATTCAAGGTGGCGAGCGAATTGGGCTTATTGGTCCCAACGGAGCCGGAAAGACCACTTTGTTGAGACTGCTCGCGGGGGTATTCAATCCGGACTCGGGGACTATTGTCCGTATTGGTGATATCTCAACGTTGCTTGATGGCGGATTCGGCTTGGACCCGCAACTTTCGGGAAGATCCAATGCTGAATCACGTGCAATTATGGCTGGACTCAATCGAAGTGAGCGAGTCCGGCAAATTGCTTGGATTCAAGAATTTTCTGAACTTGAAAAGTACTTTGATGAACCCATTAAGTCATATTCATCAGGCATGCTCTTGCGACTCGTATTCGCAATCGGTACAGCACAAATACATGATATTCTCCTTGTCGATGAAGGATTCGGCACGGCTGATGCTCATTTTCAGCACAAAGCGATGCAACGCCTTAGAGACATGTACTCATGTGCACCGATCACCGTACTCGCTTCTCACAATCTCGAAATTCTTAAAGAAAACTGCACTCGCGGAGTCGTGATGAGTAAGTCAAAGATTGTGTTTGACGGTGATATCCAAGAAGCTTGTGACTTTTATTTAAATTTGATAAAAATGAACTAACCAGCCTGTGAAGTTATCATCCCGACACCGGGGACTCGTACCGTCTACCTGATTGGGTGCATTCAAACAATACGGAAATCTACATTGCATACCATGTCTATTGTTCCTCCTGATAAGAAGTTGGCAAGAGTCTTCTCGATGTCGATTTCGTTGAACAATTTGTCTATCAAAGTGGGACCAGTATCGCAAACGCGATAAATGTTGCATTCGCTCACCTTACGGACCGCATTCAACTTCGAAGCTGGCTCGGTGACGATGACTTACTGGAAAATGACGCTATGGAGATTGCCAGGCAATGCTTGATCTCAAACCTCCTAGCAACTCCGGTCTATACAAAATGCAGATACATAGTTTCAGAAGGCAGAGAAGTCAGGGTTAACAAAATCGGGTCTCTTGCATTTTGCACACTGCGATTTGGTCCCTGCCTAATCCAACAACCCGGATCGCCGAATCGGCGAACATCATTCAAATAAATTGGCGGACTCAATGAATCATACGACTGCGCTTTTGATCTTGACATATCTATAAAAATTCGATCGCTTGGCCCAACAGAATATGTTGGAGAAATTCTCTCAAGCTTCAGATGGCATCCAGATTCAGAGAGCGTTCAGCAAAAAAGCATGTTAATACTTTGCTCGCGAGATAGCTGATTAATACGCTTGTTGCGTAGGTACAACAAGAAACTAAAGCACTACACGAGCGCAAAGCCAAACAACTCAACAAGTCAATCCATGAGGATGACTACAAACGCAGATATATGTACCATCGACTGTATTAGGGTTTAGAAATGCCGTTCTTATTTGCCGCAATTCTATTGTTGATTCTCGTACTCAATGGTTTTGGCTTTGCGGTATATACGCTAAACCCTCAAAACAAAAGCAACCTATTGCTTGTTGTTTCATTGAGTTTTTGGTTTGGACTAATCTCAATATACGTTTTTGATATATTTGCTTACTACACAATTAGTAAGTTAACGGTCAAACAAATCGCATTTCTGCAAACGGCAATATTCTTGCCGATTTCTGCATATCTTTATGTTAAATTTCGACCTCGCCGATTCACAATAAAGAAGCCTTATCTTGTACCTTTTTTTGCTGCAGTTACCAGCTTTGCCATTAACACAAAACCAATGTGGTCGGCTAGTTCACTTTCGTATTACTACCTTAATAATGGGGAATATAGCAACTACTCATTACTAGCTGATTCCGTTAAATTCAATACGAATAGTTTTCAACCCGGTGGACCTTGGGGAGTGAATTCCCGAGAGGCTGTGACTTCAATAATCATTTCGCACTTCTCATCATTGTTTGGCACTCCAACCATTTGGATAACGCAGTTAATGGCTTCGATGTTTCTGTTTGTAACTGTTTTGTTACTCGGAATTGGCTTGTTGATTCACTTTGAATCGAAGCCAATCTACGGCAAATCACTATTTATATGCTTAATCTCCCTAAGTTATGGAATCAATGTCACAACGCAAGTATTTTGGACATTAAGTTTTTTTAGCCAGTACGTGTCGATCGTAATCATTGTTGGAACCTTTGTTGTATTAAACTTAATGGGCTCAAATAATACAAATTCTAATTTCAAAGTATTAATCACAAGTACCATCGCATTGCTGTTGCTTAGTGCTGTATATCCCGAAATGTTTTTAGTTCATTTTGCCTTGATTGCTGGTTTAACTTTTATTAAAGGATCACAATCTCGTCTAGTTGACATCGGTAAAAAGCTGTTGTTGTTGCCGGTTTGGTTATTTTTCCTGTACATAATTTCGCCGACAAAGTTTACATTTCAACTTTCCACGCCGAGCAGCGGTGGTTGGAATATTTTCGGTTCTCTTGATGAACCGATTCGATTTGTGGCTAATTTATCTGGACTTGCAAATCCGTTCACACCCGAATATCCCCTCGCTTCATCTCTGGTTTGGATAGTTGTATTTTCAATCCTCCTAATGGCGATTTCTCTAATCAAAGAGAAAGCAGTTCTTCACCAATCATCAAGTTTTATACTTGCATTTTTTATCACAGTCGCTTTTACAATTCTGATTTACATCCAGTATAAAAACGTTCAAACAAATTTTATGTTGATGAAGTTTTTAATTGGCTTTTCGTGGATACCTTACTTTTATGTCTCAAAATTGGTTATATCAGTTGACAAATTTAGATGGTTCCCAGTTTCTTGCGTTTTGATCCTTGCTGTTTTTCAATTCCATCAAACAACAATCATGAGTTCAGTTTATTTCAATAGTTCAAAAGCTGAAATTTACTTGAAAAGTGATGCTGACAGATTTAGAAAGCAGTTCTCTAAAGATCATTTCTGCGCGACGTCTTCATTCATGGGAAGATATGAATTATTCCTCTTGAACAATGAGGATATCTTTACGGAAGCAAATCAATGGCCGACGTACTCACCATCAGAATTAGCAACCAACCGCTCCGCTAGCTGCAACGTTCTAATCATTGGCAGCAAGGCTCACTACCCGGATCTGAGTTCTATGTTGAATGGATACACCTTGAAGCACAGCGACAATGGCTACGAAGTGTTCTCTATCCTTGACTAGTTCTGCCAGTCTTTGCTTAATCCTCTATGAGATTTGTCTGATAATTTAAAGTCTCATAAGTTCAGACAATCCGCAATTTTTGATCGCTGTTACGATACCAAAAATCTTTTTTTAGTATTGCCTTCATTGGTGAGCAAGCATGATTCTTCATCAATCAACTTTTTCATTTGTCCAAGATCGGATCCAGCTCCAAAATAGGTATTTACAGGAAGCACGTCATACCAAGGTATTTCAAACTCGTTTAATTTCATCTGCGCAAAAAAGCGTTGAAAAGGTTCCTCAATTCTCAATTCCACAACTGAACATTCCTTGAATTGCGCTTTTGGTATAAACCAATCTTGATTCATCTTCAGTGAGTTATCCTGAATAGAGATATACGGAGGTTTATGAGGAATTCCAAACTCCTGAACGGTTTGAATCCGATTAACTGCGAACATAAACTGCGACATTGCCCAAAAAGTGGTTAGAGAAATAATGCCGATATTCTTGATTGAGCGTGGTTCGCATATACACTCAAGAATCATCATGACCAGTAGTGCGAATAATACTGGAATTAAATAGTTCACTGCTTTCCCTGCAACCCAAACAGTTGAAGACATTTTTATCACTGGGACAATAACTGCTGCAGGAAGAAATGCTACATATATTGCTTTCTTGCGATTATTTATAAATGTAGCGATAATAAGAAGCACTAAACTAATGCATACAATCAGTACTAAAGAGCTCAACAGTGCGATTGGGATACTCATCGCTCCTAAACTTTGTGGAGCTAAAAAGTACATACCAGATAGTGCCATCGGAACGCTATAAAGAAAAAGTCCTCTTGGCGCCTCGAGTCTTCCATCTTGCCCGGCAAAAAATGCCTGAAAGTACGACCCCCAATTTTCGCTTGAAGTTGAATTGCCAAATTTCAACTGTTCAATTCCGAACTGAAGTGGCTTGTAATACGAAATTGCCAAGATTGCAACAGATAAAACCACTATTACGGAGGACTTAAAGACTCCTTCTAGATTGAATTTTTTGAGTTGTTGCATTCTTAAGTAAAAAAACAGTAACAAGAATGGTGCTATAAAAATCATTGCCTCTGGATAAAGAAGAGTCAATGACGCGATGGCTGATATCAGAATACATCCCGTAGCGACGTCAGTTCTCTTTGTCCACTTGTCGCAAATCACAAATAGAAACATGATTATTGGGACAACCGATAATGCACTCCAGGCATTTAAGTCCACAAAGTACTGGCCCCAAAATCCACAGACAAAAGCAACTGAAAGCATCTTTACTGCGTAAATCCGAATGACTGTTAACTCTATATCGATGAAATACTTAACGAATCCGACAATTGTAAATAGGGAAACTGCGAGCAGGACCAGTTGGAAAGAGTACGCGAAATCAATTATTGATACCTTGAGCGGACTAGCCATGGTTGTGTACAAGAGCTCCACATTTGGTCTGGACCTGAGGCTATTCATCGCAATGATTGAAACGGGGTCTTGAAAATGCAGGTTCATCTCATAACCACTCGCTAGATCATTAAGTCGATATCTAGAAAGTGATTGACTAATTCCAATGTATGACAACTGATCCCAGTGATTGCCTTGGAAAACCTTAAAGTTATATCCCCCGACCTTTAGAGGTAACTCTACGATTACTGCAAAAACTGCGTATGGAACACAGGACAAGGTCATTTTCAACCAAGGTATTCCCGTTACAAACCCTTTTTTGATTACTCGAATCAGCGACACCGCACCCATGCAGATACTCAATGCATACATAGAGAAGCCAATTGATTCAACACTCAATCCAAATTGGTAGCCAAAACTACATAAAATTGTTGCAACCAGAAGTCCAACGACTAGAGAGAATTCGTTTGATAATTCTCCATTCCTCAAAATAAATCGCAGGGTAAATTTACCAATTAGAGCGAAGGACCCCAAAATTATTGCCGAGGCACACAACTCTTGCATCTATATCTCCAAGCGCATTTAGTCTGTTATTGATTAATTCAAAGCAGATGTTTTTCACTAACGGTACACCTGGTAACCAAGGATTTAACCCAGGCCTTGATAGAGCCTTTGCAAAGGCTTACTTCGCCAGTCAATTCTTCTATTTCTCTTAACAATCAAGGTGTCTTGATTGATTCTACTTATTTGGTATAAAGATCACGAATTGTCCAACGAGTGGTTCCACTGGAATTCCATCAGCTTGACTTCGCAACAATACAGTCGGGGCGCCTTGATCTGGTTCTTTCATCCATAAATCAGCGGCAACAGTATTAATCTCGATTTCTTCCGTCATTATGCTCAGCATCATATTTTGCCAACCCGGAGACGTTGAAAAGTTAACTTTTGTGAATGATTTCAAATATGGATGTTCACTTAATGAAACCATCTCTGCCGTTACATAATTGGCGGAATTATTCGCGACACTTAGATAACTAAATGGATTTAAACATAATCCCAACAACAAGGGTGCCGCATACCAGATATTTTTGACAAGTGATACGAGCATGGCAAATGAAACAACCAAAATGATTGGAGTAATGAACGATATAAATTTCCAACTTTGATATGAACTTAAGTCATTTTCATAAATAAGGTATGTGATTACCAAGACTATGTATGCAAACAACATCAACACAGGAAATCTGTTCTTCGATTCAGTTATATATCTCTTTGACAAGATAACCAACAAGAAAGCAAATACTGTCCAAAGAGACAAGTTCGTAGTTATGCTTGCACGAACTCCGCTCAGTAGATATCTATTGCTAAAAATCCAAGTGATCGGGTCTACCAAATCAAGTCTCCATCCAGCATTCACATTCGCGAGAAACCTCATCTGTTCGATCGACTTAAGCAATATTGGAAAACTCAGAACTATTCCTACCCCAATACTTATGATGAACTGCATAAGCGTGCGAGACCACAATGTTTTTTGTTGGTACATGAATCCAATAGCAACGATCATCAACCAGATGAACAGATGTGGAATCAGAAGGACTGGATATGTATACACGCTTAACGGAACCAAAACAGAGAGGTAGATCCAATCCTCAACTTCTATTTTTGAGAGCCTAAGTATTTGAATACACACCTTTGCTGTAAAGCAAAAAACTCCGATCGCAATAATTTGCGAAAAAAACTGACTATTGTAAATGTAATTCATGTATGCAGATGACATCACTGTGGTTGAAATGATCAGGCATTTCCCCTGAGTGAGTCCCTGAAATACTTCCTTTACAAAAGCGGCCAGCATAAGTACGGTGATTACAAATGCAGCTGACATCGCAATTGATGCTGACTCCCATGATCGCAAGTTAAATACAGTAGAAACAGCGGATCCAAAGATTGGTATCATCGGTGCTTCAGAGTTATACGTATAAGTGTTAACTCCAGCTAGATGCCCTGATGGTCCATAGCCACTTATCAAATACTCATTTACAATCGCAGCCCATGAAATCACATCCAGATTCCATGTTGCCCAAATCCCCCTGCCGCCGGATCTCGAAATCGAATTTGCCAGCCATGGGAACTTACCCCATAAAGACAAAAGAGTTACTGGAAGCAACCCATAGAAAAAAAAGGCAAAATTGTTCTTTAGTTGTCGAATATATATCAGTCTCCCCAGACCAATTATGAATAGCAGCAATATTCCAATTCTTGGTGAGTTATGGGATAATCCAATAAGAATAGAAACTTGCAGAACTAAACAAAGGTTTAAAGCAATGTTGTTCGAAATTTTGTCTAATTCAAAACGTTCAGTCCTATCAAATCTGAACCAATTCTGAGACAAAATCAATACAAATAGTGCCGGAAACATAAGTTCCGTGAATACTCCCCAGAACCATGACCCATGCATGCTTGTCTCCTAAACTGACAAAATTTATTGCTTGAATTTCTACTATTCGCTATATCGCCAAACGTTTTTGTTTTTGGGCATCAATCAAATGTTTTCGTTTTTCTCCAAGATAAATGTCACTGCTTCAGAGAGGTTGGTTGCTTGATGCAAGGTAGTTTCAAGCATTTTCTCACGATCCCTCAGAATCCGAATAAATGGAATTCCCGCATTTCTGCTTGCTTCCTCATCTCTGTCTTCATCACCAATCATCCACGCACAGCAATAGATTTCGCTCACTGACTTCAGATAATCAATGATCAATCCCGGTTTAGGTTTCCGGCACAAACAGTTGTCGATATCTGAATGAGGGCAGACTTTGATGCTCCCAACCCCGAGCGCGAGCACAACTCGATTCATCTGTTCTAACTGCTGAATCTCCATTAGTCCGCGCGAAATGTCAGGTTGATTTGTAACAACAACAATTTCGTAATTGTTTTTTCGAAGCAATTTGATTGCTGATTCAACATTTGGAAGAAGTTCAAAATCAGCAAATCTCCTGGGCGAAACCATTCGACCATCGCGCTTAACAAGTTTATTTATGACACCGTCTCGATCGAGAAAAACTATTTTCTTTCCCATGGCTTACACCCACCCACGACGGCGAAATTCTTCTGTAGTATCATTTAATCGCTCAGGAGTTCCGATGTCCCAAAACAGATGCTTGGTCTGAAGAGCTCTCAATTCATTGTTAGAAATTTCTGCCTCAATCACAGTTCGAAGATCCACCTTTATTAATCTTGGTACGTTTTCGAAGGCTGATTTTTCAAACCTTAAAAGTCCGTAGTCAATCCACATATGGCTTTTGGTAGGAGGGTTCTTCTCGTAGCTAGTCACGAAGTTGCCATCTGCACTTAGACTCACATTGCTGGTTTCCACTCTGTCTTCGTTCTTGAGCACGGTCATTATGCTTTTCTCGCTGAAACTGTCCGATTTCTCTACCGATTCGATATCGGCAACAACATACGAATCTGCGTATGTAACCCAAAAAGACTCTGGAAGATGGTCCAGTATTGCTCTAATTGATCCTGCTGTTCCAAGAAGTTCTGGTCCATCACTGAAACTTCTAATTTCTATATCTTGATATCTGCGTGAATTTATGAATCTTTCAATTTGCTCACTGTGAACACCAACTAATAGATCTAGAGAAGTGAAGCCCATCTCAATGAGGCTGAGTATTTTGAAGTGCAAGAACGGGACACCGCCAACTTGAACTAATGCTTTCGGGATTCTGTTCTCAGTAATACCTGAAATTCTTCTTCCCATCCCTCCAGCTAGCACCACGCAATGGATCTCGCTCATCGCGCGACAGTTACAGTCGAGCCCTCATAGTCGACTCCAAAATTGACTTCCTCAAGTCCGCATTCATGCATGGAAGCTCGTAGTTCGTTTTTCCGATCCGAATAGAACAAAAGGAATCCGCCACCACCTGCGCCAATGAGCTTTCCACCTAAAGCGCCAGCACAAATTCCGATCTGAATCCATTCATTTATTTGATCATGCAGTGCGGAAGGCTGTCTCTGATACTTCAACTCCCATTGGTTTGTGAGTATCTGGCCAAATGCATTCATATCACCAGATTGAAGAATTTTCAATGTCTCATATCCGATAGCACGCGTGTCTGACAGATTATTAACAGCAACTTCGCCTTGCTTTCTTGGTTGTGATTCAGATGCCAATGCTTCTGATGCTGAGCGCTTTACGCCTGTATAAAACAACATCAGATTTTCTTCAATGCGTGTACGAACATCCCTCTCTAGATTGAGCCTTTCTATTTCAACTGATTCATCATCATTGAACTTGAACGAAGTAATTCCCCCTACAGCGGCAATGTACTGATCTTGTTTCCCGATTGGCTCGCCAAGAATGTTCATCTCTATATTGCAAGCCATTTCCGCAAGCTTTTTTGCCGATGGTGTTTGATGGGACATGAGGTGTAGGGCCTTCAAAGTTCCAACCGCGAATGATCCAGATGATCCGAGGCCGGTGCCAGCCGGAACGTCCGCCATTGAGGAAATCTCTACGCGCTTTGAAATATTGGAGGCTCGCAGACACTCTCTAAGTAGTGGGTGCCTTACTTCATCGACAGCTTTTACACGTTCAACTTCGCTGTACTTGAGCAAAATATCATTATCAAAATTCTCGTTAACTGCTATGTATACGTATTTCGTTATCGAGGCAGCAATGAGAAAACCGTGTCCGTTTTCCCTGTAGTAGGAGGGTAAATCAGTTCCACCGCCGCCCAGCGATATTCTCAGCGGAGTTCGGGTGATGATCACTTTGAGTATGCCTCTGCAATGACCTTCCAAACCTCAACTGCGTCATTCAGTGTTGTTCCGACAGGAACATGCTCGTTATCTTGAATACTGCAAATGAAGTCGTCTAATTCCAATTTCCAACTCTCGTCAGATTGACTCCATTGTTGAGTGCTGCTTGGTGGCAGACCCATTTCTGGCTGCATTTCATACAGTGTAAGTGTTTCTGTACCATAACTTCCGCCGAGTCCATTTATGTCAATTTTTGCTGTTCGAAGTGCAATTTCTAACGAAAACATGTTCTTCCATTCTGTCCAGGAGGCGTGCAGCCAAGCCATCCCCCCTGAAAGCGGACGTAACGCGATGAATGCGTTATCTTCAACCTCCATGTTCCAAAAAGAAGTTTGAACATCCGAAAAAGCCGTAGTTACATCACCAACGAGATACCGAGTGAGATCAATTAAGTGGCTTCCTTGGTCTACTAATTCTCCACCGCCAGAAATCTCTCGCTTCGCGCGCCACTCGTTTTCGTACCCGAACCGGCCCCCGTGGCCATAGCGTGCTCGTATCCAAAGCAGTGCTCCATACTTACTAGAGCTAATGATTTCCTTTGCTTTTACGAGAGCAGGATGGAAACGGTGATTGAACCCGACATGGACCTTTACATCACTTAATGAAACCATTCTTTGCAATGCTGATATTTCATCAAAGTTAAGCGCACCTGGCTTTTCGATCAAAACGTGCTTTTTACGCTCTACAGCTCGCATTGTTGTAGGAACAAGGTCCTTGTGTGTCGTTGCAACAATCACAATATCTATCTGTGGATCGTTCAATATCGCTTCTAATGACGTTGCGACTAGCACTGGATAATCAACTAGCGAGGATGCAATTTCTGCATTGTCTACTACAACATCAAACACATACTTCAGGGTGCAAATTTTTGGAAGTGCAGCAATCCGCTTTTTCCCGATAAGCCCACAACCAATGACCCCAACCTTCAGGGGTCTATGCGCAGTGTTACCTTCAAATGACATTAGGTCGTTCTTGTTCCGTGATTCGCCGAATTGTGTAAATGTCGCTCGAGTTGAGCGCATCAATACTCGTAGGAAAATGCTCCCAGTCGTCCCATATTGCACTTATCAATTTCCCACTAATTCCATCGCTTTCAACACTTGCAAGAAAAACCGCAAGGCTCGTCGCATTATCGAAGCCGGAGCCACCAGACTCTTTTTGTTTTAGTGTTTTCTCATAAAACTCTTGACCAACAAGATCAGCACCAGCCTCAATTACCTGTTCAAACAACCTCGTATTCATTGCCCCTGGCGCAATTGAATTGATTTCAATACCAAAAACTGCAACTTCCAGAGCAAGCGTTTCTGCCAAGCGAACTACTGCCGCTTTAGATGCTGCGTAGCTACTGGCGTTGGGGCGTGGCTGAGTTGCGCCACCGCCAGAAAGCTGAATGATTTTCCCGCTGTCTTGTTTCTTCATTACCTCAATCGATTTTCGCATTACATACGCAGATCCAATCAAGTTGACTTCTATAGCTTTAACCCATTTGCTCCACTCATTATCTTCGATCGGACCAAGCGGACCCAAGATACCTGCATTGTTAACGAGTACATCCAAGTTGCCAAATTTGTTTTCGATTAATTCAAACAGATGGTCAACTTCAACTTGAACCGAAACATCACAATCAAAACCGTAGATTCGCTGATCACTATCAAGATCTTGAGAAAATTCAGATACCACATCTTCAATCTCGTTCTTTGATCGAGAGCAGATAATCAGATTTGCTCCTTCGCTAGCAAATCGTTTTGCAATTTGATAACCGAGGCCCTGACTAGCACCAGTTATCAAGGCAACTTTGCCAACAAGTTTTTGTTTCTTCGAATCCAAATTACTCACGCTCTTTCCCTACAAATTGATAGTTAACTCTCTTCAACTCCGCTACTTTTGGCCACCGTCTTCCGGCGTCAAGAACCAACAGATCTGAGTCTCTATCCAAGTCATTCATGGCAATTTCTGGAATCTTGCAACTTGGGCCAACGATCAAAACATCAGCTTTGTAGATTGCTTCGTGGATATTTTCAATTACCTTGATTCTGCCGTGCCAGTTTTTTAGAATCTCAAAGGTTCCATGATCAACAACTGACACAAGCGCCCCCTGTTCTAGAAGCCAGTCACCGAGTTCTACAGTTCTTGACCTGCGCAAAGTATTTGTATTTGGCTTATAGGCAAGTCCACATAATGTGAACTCTTTCCCGCTTAGATTGCTAAAGGCGCGATGAATTCTGTTTTTCGCCCATAATGAGTGCGCATCGTTGCTTGGAATAATTGAATCAATTATTGGGGTTGAAATGTTGTGATCAATTGATTTCTGTTCGAGGTAGCGAACGTCGCGAGCTAACGTACCGCCAGCGAATGAATCCCCAGGTAGTAAATAGGCTTTCGGGCCTATTCGCATATCCGTCCTGAGACCTCTTGTTACATCTACAGCGCTTGCACCTTCATTCTCGGCAATTGTTGCAATCTCGTTCGCAAACGCAACAGAAAGTGCAAGAAACGTATTTAGTGCATGTTTCGTCATCTCGGCTGAAACGGAAGACATTCTTTCAATTCGATTCGAAATAGTCAGAAATAGAGGTTCAAACTTTTCAAAGTCTTCTTGTGAGTCAACTCCCACCACAATTCGATCTGGGTTTAGAAAGATGTTTAGTGCGCCTCCCAGACGAAGATTCTCGGGTGAGTAACAGAAGGCTAGTTTTCTCTCAGTAACCATAGGTTCAGTTAGATCGCGAATTCGTTTTGTTGTACCCGCTGGTAATTGAGAAGAAATAATGATCCGACAACCCACAGGAACATTCTTCACTATCTCAATTATTGAATTGATAACTCCTGTCGAATCTGCATCATCACTATCGTCAACAGGGGTGTCAATAGTGACCCACAAGTAATCAAACTCATCTGGAAGTTGGCTCGAATCTGATACGTATTGGAGTTTTCCCTCGCGAAAATTTTTCAATACCGGTTCATCAAGCCCCGGCTCGCTAACTGGCAGTACCCCATTTGACAGTGAATCAATTACCTTCACTGATTCATCAAACCCAGTGACGCTATGCCCTATCTCGGCCAAACAAGCTGAGGTGACGGTCCCAAGATGCCAAAGACCGTAAACGACTATCTTCATAATTTCTTGTTCGCGTTTGAATCTAGTCCTTCCCACTTAGCAACTGATGCTGCTAACAGTGGGTGTGAAATGATGAGATGCCAAATAAGTGCTTGTAGGCCTTCAGCTTGTGGTGTTACAAATTTGGGTTCAACAGTAGGAATCAATACGGAAGCTGTTGCCAGTTCTCTAAGCGCACCACCTGTGCGTCCGACAATTCCTACAACTTTGGCTCCCACCTTGTTTGCCAGTTGAATCGCGTTTATCAAGTTCACACTTACGGGCGGCTCAATGCTTCCCCCGCCTACAGAAAATACCAACAAGCCATCTTTTTCATTGAAGCGTGATGATTGAAGCCAGTTGCTGTATGCGGTATCCCAGCCTTCATCGTTAGTTCGGGCAGTCAATTCCGAAATATTGTCTGTAACGCAATACGACTCAAAGTTGCATAGTTTTCTAAAGTCGCATGTAGCGTGCGATGCGTGGCCTGCACCACCACCAGAGCCAGCCAGGAACAGCCTTCCACCTTGGTTTCTAACGCTTGCAAGGACTTTGACCACATTTTCGATGTCGTTTACATTGATTTTTGAAAGTACCGAAGTTGTGTCGGTTAAGAAAATCTCCGAAAATGTGCTCATGGGACATACTTTACACCACAGATAATTTTGACATAACTGAGCCTTGGATTAGTGAAAGACCCAACGGTTTTCGTTGAGCCAATTCACCGTGTCCACGATTGACGACGCAATTGTCGCCGATGTGCTCCAGCCAGTACTTTGAATCTGATCGGTGGCCAACAAAATGTACGGGTTATCGCCTATCCAACCTTGATTTCCGCCAGAATACAAAACTTCTGGCTTACACTTCAAGGCCTGCACGATTAAAGCGATTGATTCTCTTACCTGCACAACTTCGGTTGTGCCTAAGTTGAAGATTCCCAAGGACTCATGCCAACTCAGCGACCGAACAAGCGCCGCAACGCAATCATTCACATGCAAATAGCTTTTTGTTTGTGTGCCATCTCCAAGTACAGATAACTTTGTTGGGTCAGCCAAAAGTTGTTTTACAAAATCAAACACGTGCCCATGCGTATAGCGGGGACCAAGAATAGAGACAAATCTGAATATTGTGGCGTCAATTAATCCGGCTTCAGCATAAGCGCTGATTAAGCCTTCAGCTGCAAGTTTTGATGCGGCGTAAAGCGACGTTTGAACAGGAAATGGACATTCCTCCGTCGTTGGAATTTGTTTTGCATCGCCGTATACCGAACCGGTCGAAGAAAAGACAAACCTTCGAACACCTGCTATGCGGCACGCTTCCAAAAGTGATTGGGTCAAAATCGTGTTTTGCTGAATATCGAGTAAAGGATGATCCCAACCATGACGGACATCGGCATTTGCCGCAAGGTGGAACACAACATCACATCCTGCAACTGCATTTTTGCAAACGTCTACGTCTAAAAGATCGCTGTTGACGATTTCCAGTGATGAGTTTGAAAGGTTGTGGGAGAGAAACTCCTTCTTTCCCGTGCTGAAATTATCAACTACCCGCACCCGGTGATTTCCCGCCAACAGTGCATCAACGAGGTTTGACCCAATGAAACCGGCACCACCAGTTACAAGAATTAACTTGGAAGAACTACTACTCATTTAATTTCTAGACTTTTTCGAGCAATCGCGATTACTGATGTGCCTACAGGAAATGCAATTCTGACTTCAACAGAAATCAGAATTTTCATAATACGAGAGACCAGGCTTGGCTCCGAAGACATCAGTTGTGGGTACGCAAAGTTTCTTATCCTCGAGTAATACAGCACCGCAGGAATTCCGAAAAAACCGTAGTAACGAATACTTTCAGTATCAAAAAAGAAACTTAGTGCTCGTTTTAATGTGGTCTTGTTATAGCGTCGAAAGTGACCGAGTTGCATATCGTGGAATCCGAAAAGTCGATCTATCGCTGGCACCGAGACGATGAGTATTCCATCTTGATGCATTGAATTTGCGATTATACGCAGGGCGTCATTTTCTGCATCAATATGTTCCAGTACATCGTGACAAACAATTACGTCGGCTACTACAGGTGGCTGAATTACGCTTACGTCACCAAGATAGATCTTCAAATTTGGATGTGTAAATTCATTGGCCAATGCATAGGCCGTCTCATCTGGTTCGCACGCAATGACTTGAAATCCTGCTTCAATTGCGAGCTCATTGAACAAACCGCCTCCGCAACCTACATTTAGAAGAACAGGGAGAGATCCATCTTTCTTATGGAATTTTGTTCGTTTCAGAGCTTTAAGCGTGAGGCGGTACTTTCCGAGTGCATAAAAATCATCTCCTCTGGATTTGTGATCCTCCTGCGTGTATTGATTATTGATCATTTGGTGTCTAAATCCCCAATTGTCTCGCTCACGATAAACCGTGGTCGGCGCTTTACTTCATCATAAGTGCGTCCTATATATTGCCCGATTATTCCGAGGCAAATCAATTGAATACCTCCGATTAGCAGTACCAGAAAAACGATTGTTGGATTTCCAACTGGGAAATCAGCACCAACTATTTGAGCAAATACGTATATGGAGCCAAAGATGAATGAGAAGAATGCAGCTAAAAGCCCGGCAACAGTTGCCAAGTTGAGCAGCGCAGAGGAAAAACCCACAATGCCGTTGAACCCGATGCGGAGCGAACCAACCCATTGGTTATAGTTACCCTTACCCGAAAAACGAGAAGGTCTGTCAAACGTCACTTCAGTTTGTCGATAACCGACAAGTGCTACGAGGCCGCGGAGAAAGCCGTGTGCTTCTGGAAATCTCTTCAATTGATTGATGACCTTGCGGTCAATTAAACGAAAGTCTCCTGTATCTCGGGGAATTTTGACTTCGCTGAAGCGATTGATGACCGCATAGCCAATTTTTGAGACCACTAATTTGACGAGGGTCTCACCATCACGATTCCTTCGTTTTGCGCATACAACTTCAAAACCTTCCCGCCACTTTTCCAACATTTCAGGAATCAACTCGGGTGGATCTTGAAGATCTACATCCATCACAATCGCGGAGTTACCTTTGCAGTGCTCTAAACCAGCCAAGGTTGCAGTTGGCTGTCCGAACCGCCGTGAGAACACCAACCCTTTGACATTTGAGTTTTGCTGAGCGAGCGATGCAATTATCTTTTCAGTTCCATCCGTAGATGGATCGATAGCGAAGATGATTTCATACGAACTCGTATTCGCCGACAAAATGGGGACTATTCGACGCATGAATTCCTCAACGTTCCCTTTTTCGTTATAGACAGGAACAATTATTGAAAGCTCCACGAATTTCTGATCAATCAAAGTGTGTACCCTGCATTTCTTGCATCATTTGCGAACATGGCAACCGTTTCTAGTGAAAATTGCGTGAGGTCTTTCCCGAGACCAGGGAGCTTCTTTAACAGATCATGCGTCACCGTGATTACATGGCAACCAATTTGGTCAGCTTGAACAATGTTCAACACCTCTCGTGGGCTTGCCCAAATGAGTTCTAGTTGTTTCTCCGAGCGCATTAACTGCAGTGCGCCTTCCATTATGGGCATTGGATCTACACCGGCATCGGCAATACGGCCAGCAAATACCGAAATATAGGACTTGCGACTTCCCTGCAGAGCAGCAACAGTGTCGTCCACCTGCTTCAGCGTGAAAAGTGCTGTGACATTGAGTGATACGCCTTCTTTTGCCAATTCGCTCACCAACTTGCTTGATGGCTCACTCTTTGTATTGGTAATGGGAATTTTGACATTCACGTTTGAGCCAAGTGCACTCAGTTTCAAAGCCTGTGTTCTCATCTCTACAAAATCGTCAGAGAATACTTCAAGTGAAATTGGAAGTCCGTCGATGACTTCAATGACCTCTTTCGAGAAATTCAAGTAATCCTTAATTCCGACCTGTTTCATGAGTGTGGGGTTGGTGGTGAAACCCTTGATTAATGGATTGGAACGAAGGTTTCGTATCCCTTCAATGTCGGCACCGTCAGCGAAAATTTGGACCTGTAGATCAGTTGTAGTAACCACTGTTCCCCCTTGGTAGCGTGATTATCTATCTAATGTAACCCCATTAGTGGGCTAAGACGAGTTTTGTAACCCTTGATGTTGTATCGGCATCCGAGGCAGAAAATTTGCTCCAATATTGATTCAAAGTAGGAACAGATTTTTGAACCAAAAACTACGTGCACGGATTATTGTGTCTATTCAAGAGTATTGATTAAATTGCGTATTTATCAAGGTTGAGGAGTCTTTCATTGAATGACCTTCCGCTAATGGCTGCACGCAGGGCATTAGCGACATCTTCATCTACTCTTCGCTTCTCGCCAATATGGTCTGGATGGAAAAGTGTTTCATTATCCCAACTTGTTCCACTTTCTCCCTGAACTGACCTTGATATTTGACGCGAGTTCCGTCTGTTGTATTTGAAGCTCAAACGAGTGAGTTCGAACATAGAAACCCGAAGACCGAGTAATTGTAAGTATCTGCGAATCGTCCATGGGTTACTTGAAGTAGCCGTTTCGTAACGGAAAATGTGAGCGAATTTGCCAACCTGCTCGGCATATTTAATGGCCTGTTCCGTCGCAGCAACGGCCTCCTCGGGCGTATAACCAAACGTTGAACACAAACTCACCATGGCTTCCATGGGGTTGCGAATCGTTATGATGACTTTGACATCGCCTTGTTTAATTGATGAAATGACATCGTCCGGAAGGTCATGCTGCTTCAATAAAAGAGCTCCTCCTTTCTTCACCACATCAACAAAGTCTTGCACTGCTGGATAATGACCAAAATTCGAATTTGGATTCTGAATCACTAAAGTTTCGCGCAGTATGTTGTACAACTTCGTTGATCCTGATCGATACATGCCGGCAACTACGAATCGGGGGGGGCATTGCTTTTCATTTTCCTCATCCCATTACCTGTCATTTTGTTTGGCTTAACGGTTATGAGCTCGATTCAGTGATGCAACTCTGGTAAGTCTTATAAAGATTCTCGGCAAAGACTTCTAGTGAGAGTTGTTTGGCCATCGCATTCGAGAGAGCACTGATGTGGTTGCCAAGATGATTTTGTTGGATGACTGCCTCAATCTCGTTTGCAATCGAAACTGGATCTAGCGGATCAAAATACTGCGCTCGATCGCCGCACTGAGTCCGGAAGAACTCACGATCAGAGCACACAAGTGGGCGCTCAGCGCGTATGGCATCAAACGCAGTGAGGCTTACTGCTTCGAAAAGTGACGGGAGCACTACTGCTTCCGAGCGAGCGATAAGATTGTCCAGGTCAGCCTCATCGACGTGACCTACGTAGTGCACTTGATTGGTAAGACCAAGTTCTTCAATCTGGCGGAGAATCGCGGTGAAGGCAGCATTCTTTGCCCCAGTCAGAAGCAAGTTGAGCAACGACCCTCGGGATTTTAAAATTGACATAGCTGAAATCAGCGATTGGTGATTCTTATGTGGCCAAAAAACTGCCGGATATATCACATACGGATTACGAAGTGGAGTTGATATCGATTTGTTCGCTAAACGCCTGACAGGAGGCGGAAACGCATACACAAGCACCTTTTCGTGAGGCACCCCCCAAAGATTGACAAGATCCCGCTTCACGTGTTCGCCTGCCACGACAACACGCGTCGCGGAAAGAGCACGCTTCTTCCAGCGTGTCTCGCGATGCCGAATCTGAGATGCAGTGAAGTTCTCCGAGAGATATTGATGCTGCAGATCATGTGGAAAGTAAGCAAAGGGCAGTTCAGTGAGTACGCCATCCTGATAAGGAAGATGAACCACATCAACACCTGCGGTTATCAGTCGCTCATCAAGGTAGTTTCGGTCACCAAGTATTTTCAGCACCGTAGGGGCAAGTCGGCTCGTGACTGCCGGCAATTTGGTAGCTACTGAAATAGTGGGCATTGAGAGCTCGATTACGTTATCACGTTGTGGAAGCGTTGATCGCCACCACCCCGATTGTTTCATAACCACCCAAGTACGTCGAAATGTTGAGTCATCAAATTGATGAAAGGCCTGCACCATGGCTTTTACCACTGAGAGCACTCCACCTTGTCCAGAGTCAGGCAGTCGTGCATCGATTGCGATATGAAGTTGTTGCACTACTCAGCAGTTTAGGTTGTTAGGTCTCAAGTGCGAGTCGGGTTTCGCGCGCCCACTCGTTCGGGTTGGCGGGTATTCGATCAGACTGAATCGACAACCTCAATCTCCAGTTCTCATCGGGGTCCGCGACAAGTTCCATGGCCTGTCTGAGGTCCGTGACGCTCGTTGGATCGAAGTACACGATTCCACCAAGGTCGTTGAATTGACGGTGTGGCGCAATATCGGATGCAATAACGGGTAGCCCCATAGCTAAACCTTCAAGAATGGGCAAACCGTATCCCTCAGCAGTTGATGGGTAAACCATCGCAGTGACTGAACGAGATAACTCGATGATGTCTTCGTCACTCAATCCATAGAGAAACCTCACGGATCCAGATGTCAATCTGACGGCCTCTGTGAGTTCTGATATGAGTCGCGATCGTCTCTTGTGTAGCCCGACGATGTTGTACTGACGCCCTGCAATTCGTAACTGGCTAAATGCTGACAGAGCTAGCTGGTGATTCTTTCTATTCTCGAGTGCTCCAATTTGCAGAAACTGAACCACCTGTGGTGGTTTACGAAGCTCAATTGCTAACCACTTTCGCTCGATGTGTAGTGGTCTGGCAAGTATCTGTGGCGCCACCCGAACTTGCATGAGTTGAAGCGCACCTTCGACTACAGGAATCAAGTGGACTGAGTCGGTTGCCAGCGAATCACAGTATTTAAGTAGACGTAACTTATGCACATAATTTTCGACAACAATCGGAAGAAAATTATTGGGAAGATGAAGTGGTAGGAGATCGTAAATCATAAGCGAGAGTCGCGTCGATGGGAGACAATGTTTTAGGACGATATAGCGAGAGGTAGCCTCGGATGAGACGGGCTCCATAATCAGAACTGTTGCGAGAGGAAGAAGTGCAGTACTCGGTCCAGTTCGGCGAAACTGCGTGACTGAACGGACAAGACGATTGGTAAGCAGTTCAGTTAAAAGCATGATGTAGTACAGAATTCGAGAGTTTGAGGAGTAGTTTTTCCGCAAAATCCACTCAGTCATGTAACGCTGCATCCGAGACACTGATTTCGTTCGTCCGCTGCGAAAAACTTTGGCTTTCAAGTATGTGTCTTCACTTTTGCCTCGATAACTGATTGACTCCATAACGCCATCAGACCAGATGAAGCATCGGTCATGCAGATCGGGGTTGCCGTCTAGGAACTGAGAGGACACCCGCGGGATTCCAGTTGGACTGGCTATTCGCACAGAAACATTCGTGAGATCGTAAAGCGAGTCGTGGATTAATCGAATGTCTCGGTAGCGAGCCGATTTTCCTGTTCTCCTAGCGCAGGAGTGCAACCATCGACTTATGCGGTTGTGGTCGCTGGTGCCGATGACAGCGATCAGTCGTTCGATATCAGATTCATTAGGCATCGTTCCACATAGTGCGAACCAACCGATGAAGGCACGGAGGTTCGCTGGAATACCATGGTCAGTAACAAAGGCACCAAATGTTGCGTCGGAGTATCGAAGATATGACTGGGTATCTTCTAGTAGCCCTTGACTTAAAGTGATGAAACGTCGCTCAACAGCGGCGTAGTGAGATTTTCGCATAGAGCAATTCCAGATTAGGGCAGCAATTGATATATCAATAATCACGTCGTGTAAACGAATTTGACGCCATTCACGGCGCTAACGGACTAGTGGCAGCGTACCGACAGGTTATTGAAAAAAGTCGAATAGTTCAGTCGCGTGATCGCAGTCAGGTCGTGCCAATGCCAGCGCCTATTTTCTGAACAAGATCTATTCTGTGTGCCGTTTTACTGGATTCTCCAGTCAACTATCGAGAGAGCTCAGGCAGCCTCTCGAGATGCCTCAGCCGTGGATGCAGATGTACGATTGCGACCACCAGCACCTTCGCGATGAGCATGATTGCGTGTAACGAACTAGCCGATGATTGCCCGTGCTGGCGTGGCGAAAGCGCGGCGGGAATCTCGACTACTCGATAACCCGCACGAGCAGCAGCGATGGTGGCTTCGAAGGTGTCGCCCAGGTAATACGACGGAAACTCGCGAGCAAACTCGCCGAGCAAAGGCTGGCGAATAATGCGAAACCCACTGGTGGAATCGGTGAGCACTCGCCCCGCACTACGTGAGGCAATTTTGCCCAGCAACCACATGGCCACACGGCGCAGCCTGGCTGGGGCAAGTGTTGCTTCGTTAGATAAATGACGGCTGCCGATCACCAAGTGGGCGTCGTGTTGGGTGGCAGCCAGGCGCAGATCGCTGATTTGGTGCAAGGGGTGCTGACCGTCAGCATCTACCTGCACAACCGAGGTGTATCCGTGGTCGACAGCAAAGCGAAACCCGGCGCGTAATGCACCGCCAACACCCAAGTTGATTGGCAGCTGCAGCACCAGTGCACCAGCAGCAATTGCATACTCGGCGGTGGCATCTATCGAGCCATCGTCGACAACAAGCACGGTGTAGTCGAGTGCCTTGGCTTGGGTGACCACCGCAGAAATGGTGGCTGCTTCGTTGAGCGCTGGGATGACCACCAGCAATGACTCAGTCATTACGGGGGGCTGTGTTGTGGCGCAGCCGAGCAAGTTCTTCGGTGAGTGTGCGCACCTGTTGCTGCAGCCCCGAAATAGAGATCGACAGCTGTATGGAAATTGCAACAAACAGAATCAACGCCACGATTGCTAGCAACGCTGCCGGCGACATCCCGAGGGCGCTAGCAATTGGCGCAGCAAGCGGAATGAATAACCCCGCCAAAATACCCAGACTGGCCACCACAACCCAGCCAATGGTGTAGCGAAACGACAGTAACCCCCGCCGCGAGAGACGCACAACGACGGCTACTACAACAAGCCCCACGAGTGCAGCGAGCAATGTTTGGGTAGCAGACGAACTCACTGTTAAGACTCTAACGATGGGAAACTTCGGCCACAATTGCATTGTGCAAAATGCATGGAGAGTTGGGGCAGGTGTGGTGGTTGCCGTGACTCTTGCTGTGGTGCTACGTGCCGAAACCTTTGCCGGTGCCGTGCTCGCCGTGGTGGTCGCTGGGCTACTTATGGTGCAGACCCCGCTGGATGTGCGCACACGCCACTTGTCGCGTCAGGCGACGGTGATTGCTATTGCCCTGGTGAGTGTGGTGATAGCTATCGATGTAGTTGGTGGTGATGTTGGCGTGCGCTCAGCTGTCGTGGCAGTCGGCGTTGCAGCGGTGGTGGTGGCGGTCTACGCGCTACTGCATCGGCTTTCGCCGCGTTCGCTTGGCTGGGGCGACGTGTTGTTGGTTGCCCCACTGGGGCTTGCCCTTGGCTATGTGGCAGCCGATCGTGTGGCGGTGTGGCAATTGCTGGCGTCAACTACGGGAGTAATTCATGCGCTTATGTTGCGGCGACTACGCGGTGCGAGCGCCATTCCGTTTGGCCCGCATTTGTTGTTGGCGGCGTGGCTGGTGTTGCTGGTGAGCGTCTAGGTTCATCTGCATGATTGTGCACTTAGTTGACGGCACATACGAGTTGTATCGCCAACATTTCGGCCAACTTGGTCGCCATACTGACGAACACGAAAATGCTGGCGTGATTGGTGTGTTGTCGAGCACCTTGCAATTGTTGGAAGATGGTGCCACACATATTGGTGTGGCTACCGACCATGTGATCGAAAGTTTTCGCAACGACTTGTGGCCTGGTTACAAAACCAGTGAAGGGATGGAGCCCGAAATCCTGCGCCAGATTCCGGTGCTCGAAGACGCACTCACGGCAATGGGCGTGACCGTCTGGGCGATGACCGAATTCGAAGCCGACGACGCACTCGCCTCGGCCGTGCGGGTGGCGTGCGAAGATCGCACCGTGCACCAGGTGCGCATCTTGACCCCTGACAAAGATTTGGGTCAGTGCGTGAGTGGTCGCCGCGTCGTGCAAGTTGACCGCAAGAACGACGTAGTCATCGATGAAAAGGCGGTGCAGGCAAAGTTTGGGGTTGGTCCGGCGTCCGTCATTGATTATCTCGCTTTGGTCGGCGATAGCGCCGATGGCTTTCCGGGGTTGCCTGGTTGGGGCGCAAAGAGTGCGTCAACGGTGCTGGCAAAATATGGCGACATCATGTCGATACCAGCCGACCATGTGCAATGGGCGAGTGATGGCGTGAAGGTGCGCAGTGCAGAAAAGTTGGCAATCACACTGCGTGATCACCGCGCCGATGCCGAACTGTTTCGCATCTTGGCAACGCTGGTCGACACGGTCAATGTCGGCGCCGTTGCCGACTGGAAATGGACAGGCCCACGCGTCGAATTTGCTGCACTCACCGCAGGTTGGGGTGTGCCGAAACTTGGTGAACGCGCTGCAGCGCTGCGACAAGTACTCCGCGGATTTCGTCGACTGAAGTGACGGCCAGGCGATCTGCGGCACACTTCTGCGACCGATGAAGGCTGCTTCCTTCCGGACCTGACCTGATTCTCGGGCATCCGTTGCACAGGACCCGACCGCCACCTCA